>Ga0307512_10003220_pt1 | contig 19307 bp, 18 predicted proteins | sample 14_EM_MG_FD_200267 | JGI IMG/M metagenome (GOLD analysis project Ga0307512, IMG submission 200267) | Populus trichocarpa ectomycorrhiza microbial communities from riparian zone in the Pacific Northwest, United States - 14_EM | ecosystem: Host-associated > Plants > Roots > Unclassified | place... | reverse complement strand
ACAATCATAGTCATTGCAGTCATTGTAGTCGTCATAGTCGGTCTGCGGAATTGTGTCGGTCTGTAACCGTAAATGCACCTCACGCTGCGCAATGTATCGCCGCTATAAGTTCGCTTCAATCGGGGGTAAGCTTCTTATCCTCGACGTCCTTCAATCGTAGGGTGTCATCTCCGTAAGTGTGAGTAGCCGTAGCTTGGCCGTAGAGTGCTTCTGCAAGTGGGCATCTTCGAGGCTGCTAGAGCTGTAGGTGTACACGCAAACTGAGATAGGTGCACTTCGCTCAATTGGAAGAAATGTAGTCGTGACTGTGCTGACTCGTAAATCGTCTGACTTCGCCTTGATTCTCGATATGGCCGCATTCAGGGGTAAGTTTACTCCGTCGATTGTAGGTGCTTGGACTGGTGATCGCGCTCAATTGACTCGTAGGAATGGTCTTGTACTCGTGATCATCGTCTTCAATGTCGGTGACGCGCCTTGTGCGCCAATTGGTCTCTGAGCTCTCTAGGTTTCCGCCGTGAATTGACGCCTTCAGGGGTGCAATCGCGACTTCTCCGCTGTCCGGTGGTCGATTGCAGCCATTGGAAGTAATTGATGTCGGCTTGAACTCATCTGGATCGATCGTATGCGATGTTTGTCGGTGAGACTGGGTGGTGTCCTGCAGTCGGGATAATAATCGTCTTCATTGCCGGTGACGCGCCTTGTGCGCCAATTGGTCTGTGGTCTCACTCCGCTGCCATCAGGGGCTCAATTGAATGATGGAACGGTCAACGCTTCGTGCTTCGCAGTAATGATGCTTCGATATCTCATTTTGAAGGCGGTATTCTGAATTGTTGACTCCATTGTGTCGCGTGTCGGAAAAAGGGGTAAAACTCGTCAACTCGTAATCCCGTGAGCGAAACGTATCCGTTTACTGAAAAAGCGATAATAGTGTAAGGGCACGTATGCCTGCGTCCGGCCTCATAGGTATACGTATGGTAATTATAGGAATACGGGTGCAAACGTGGATATGAGTGATAGTAGATGTAGATGTATAGGTAAGATTATCGCTAGAGATCTAAGGCTCGTGGCGAGCCGACTATATAGAATGGCCGTTACCCGGCCCGGGTCACGTGCCGCCGTGACAGATAATAAGATGAGATGGCGTCTATCTACTCCGGGGTCTCTCAAATATATACTCCCCGTAGCCCAGTCCACTTCCGTCATCCCTGTATCTCCGTACACGAGACATCGCTCAGTCCTCTGCCAAGCTGAGTGGCGGTGGTGGTGAGAAACGGATTTTCCCGCCACACCGGGCCTGCAGGCTTTTCCGGCCGGGCCTGCGGGCTTTTTCTTGGCGGCCGGGCGGCTTTTCTTGGCGGCCGGGCGGCTTCTGACCCAGGCCGGGCCGGGCCGCCCTTAGCGCAGGCTTTCAGAATGGAGGCCGGGCCGCTTAGGAACACTGGGCCAGTTGCCCAATACGACTCGTAAGCCTAATAAGGAGGGTGTATCAATTGGCATATATGCCGCCCTTGTAGCAGCATCAGATTTAGCAATTGAGATGGGAGAAGCGTACGACACTGGGACTACTTGAAAATGTTGTGCTGAAATTAACGGTGATATCTAGCTGTTGTTTGATATTTGCTGGATGGATAGTGATAAATGTTGCAGTGAGTAATGGGATTAGAAGAAGGAGGTAAGGAGAAGTACGATGGACATAATACCCACCGCTTGAATGTATAACAATCATCGATTAGGAAACAGTTTGAATATATTGAAGAACAGCATATCTCTCCAATAGCAGTCTGGCTAGCTAGCCCCCTGAGCGCAGCCGCTGATATGTATTTGCTCGAATCTGAGTGACCAATCGACGCTCGGGGTCATTGCTTTGTGACCCGTCACCCATGCAAGTCACAATAATTTCCGAAGAAAGGTCGCATATGAAACATGCTCATCACCGCTCAAATTAAATGTATATCTTGAGTAGCTCAATAAGAAATTCAAGCTATCAAAACATGAAGGAAATTAACAACCCAGCTTGAAGTAAGAAAACAAACAATTGGGTAGGCTGACGCAAGAAAAAAACCACAGATTTGGCCCCGCACCCTCATGTCAGGGTGTAGATATAATTTCCTATAATCCTTCTGGTTCCCAGATTATCCCCCTCTCCTATACTGCGCCTCTTCCTGTCTTTGACTGGAACTAACCTCCTTTCTTCTCCGCCTAGGTCTAGTGATATTCACCGAGATGAGAACTCCACAACATCGACGTCAAGCAAATGGTAAGTTCGAATCCGGAAATATTTCTGCACCGGTCAAAGTTTAAGAAAGAAGAATATAGATCTCAACAACTGTCCATACAAAAACAACGGACAGAGGTGCCTAGACACGAGCGAGTTATGTGTTCAAAACCCCGCCAATTTGTAGGGCACATCGCCGGATCAATGCATTATAGTGGGGAACATATGTATCAATGCTGTTCAATGCCAACCGAGTCCAGATCAATAAGGCCGGTGTCAATGCGAGACTGACCAGGAAAACAAGTGCCGATGCGTTATCGACTTCAATTGCGATGTCGCAAATTCAACTTTCTCAACAGTAGACACACCTGAAACCACTACCAAAACCACTTCAACATCTTCGAGGACGACACCAAGCTTACCGCCACCGAGCGGTGCATCCAAAATGCCACTCCTAGTCACCATCACCACTACTTCGACACCAACACCCGTCGACAATAACAGGGGTGTGACAGATACTGAAAATCCTATACAGTTCTGGGGGATCTGCACGGCTGCCACTCTCAATTGTGCAGCAGATACTCAGAAACCGGGAGTTGTCTTCCTGCGGGGAAAGGTCGCCCTTCAGGGGGTCTAACTGCGGGAGTAGTCTTTGGGGTCTTCTTACTGGTGGCGGCCTATAGCCTAGCCCATGTGCCACCACCGATATGTTATCGAGATGGTGCTACTCGATCGCTAAACCATAACATGCATCATCGATCCATCACTCGAACCTCAGAGGATCGTAGTTGTTGCATAAATAGGCCTCGGCCTTCGTCTGGCTAGAGATGATGGCTCGTATGGGAGGCTGGAAGATTGCTGTCTATTCAGCAGAATCTATACATAGATGAGTACGTACGCATTCGCACTTGTATGACCATATATATATGGCCGTGTGGCCCTCTTAGATAGTACACAATCAAGCTTCTCTATCTCTACTTTCAACAGTAGTCCAGCCGTGTCTCCGGACTTTGGAATCCTACAGTCAAGCCGCACTACTCCGCCTTTCGAAGATAACGGTAATCAGAGAGATTGCACTCTCATAGAAAGGGATTAAATCCATTCTTGCGTAATGCGACACCATGTTCATCTAAATTTTAGTAGTAGCTTTTGATCATATTCCATATTCCATTGTGAGGACAAAACAAAGCTCTTGGCTAGATGACTCTCACATAATATAAATACTCATCCATTTTGAATGTATGGACATCGGAATTCGGCAACCAATTCACTGCTATCGGGGAGTCAATGATGACTGGCGTGGGTGCACGAAGTAACCAAAGATCTATCATACAGTCGTTAGAACGTGAGTATGAAAGCCAAAGTTGAAAAACGAGAGATGAAGTCTTAGATACTGTATATAGAGATTTTAAGAGACACAGGAAAATGGAAAGTACTAAAGGCAAACTAATTGCAATAGGGAATGTCGATAACAAAACTACGGATTCGGAAGATTTCCGATTATTCTTGCGCCTTCTTAGGCACGACAGCCAAAGTTGACTGGCACGAACAGTCTGTAAGAATCGACTCTCCGGAGATATGGCGTCCTAGTACCGTTGATTGTTCATGGCCGATGAAGCACTTTCTGGATGAGACAGACTAGGCAGACTGTGTTAACCACTGGCACTTCAGCCGCTTATTGCAGTTAGCAAGCCATACTTTCTCTTTGCAATATGCCAAAGTTGGGAAGAAAAATGTGGCGAGACAATGGACATAGATTAAGAACTAGAAGGTAGAGAATTAGTATCCCCCAAACCGGTATAGTGGTTGATTTCTGCATTATTTGCTATCGCACAGTGTAAGCTATCATCTATATCACCGGCAAAGATGAACTTACGTTACGCACAACCCATAGTAAGCAATTTTTCGGACGGTACTACATCAGATATGTTGCACGTGGACACTATGAAGTCCTATGAACCCGGCATTTAGTCATGAACAGTATGATATCAATTGTAGGTAGCGACTGTAGAGAGATGGCGTGTAGTACCCTCGACTACCTCCTCCCAGGCGGACTCGCCTTTGAGTGCATGCTCCCGGATCCTGTTCGACTCAGGATTTAGCCGGAAAGGCCTACAAGCTGCTGGAATGGCCAGGAGGGCCATCGATGCTACTAGAAGGACTAGAGAGTGGTTAGTAATATTATCAAAGATACTAGAATGTTCTGGAGAGTGATTTCTAGTGTTCCGACTAATATCAGTGTAAACTCATTCAGCGTTCTCAACCGTCCCGTCCGTCCAGGATCACGCATGACGGGGACGGACGGATAAGACGGCCGGGGACGGAGAAGAGCCGTCCCCGGTGGTCATCCACCGATATCCATGGATCTTAGTGTACATAACAAAACTTATATGAAAATCGGTATAACTACTCTGATTGTGATGCAAGATCCGAGAGCATCTGCTCCATCCGTACCATGTCAGACTCCGTTGCTCCAAAGATTAAGCCCTGCTGCACCAACGATGTCACGTGTAAAGATATACAGTAACCGCCCTATGACGATGGATGACGGCCGTCATTCCGTCCGTCTTGAGTAAGGACGGGACGGACGGCCTCGGTGCCGTCGCGTCCGTCCGGATATGATGTCGGACGGTTGAGAACACTGGACTCATTCACGAACTATCACTCTCCACCTCGTGTGTATGAAGGTGTTACAGGTGTACATATGCCGGAGAAATGTTACAGGTCCGATACACGTCACTGCTGCAGGGGCTTGATGCCTCCTGTATATATCTCGAGTCTTTCTCCTTCTCTCTTCTCTTGCCATAGAATATACGCAGACGGTTCTCCTCTTCCATATCGTAACAGAAGGTGTTACAGATGTACATGTGCCGGAGACATGTTACAGATCTGATACACGGTAACTTCAGCAGGGGCTAATGCCTCCTATATATATCTCAAGTCTTTTTCATTCTCTCTTTCCTGTACCTTAAGTCTACGTACACGGTTCTGCCAAATCGTAACAAAAGGCGTAGATTTTTCCTTAGATAGCTCTTTTGCTTTTTAAGGGCAATCACTTCTGTCTGGTAGATAATTCGACCTCTTGTGCAAAGTTATTGTTCTCATTAGATCAAACCGCAGGCTGCTCTAAAAACATGAAGATGGCTGCTGCTCGAGACCATATGTGCAAATTTATAATTGATTGCGTTGCCATAGGTGGATAATGAGTTAATGGACCTAGTATCCCCTGGTAACACAGTGTTCCTAAGCGGCCAGGCCTGCGGGCTTTTCCGGCCGGCCTGGATGCTTTCTTGGCGGAAGAAAGCGTAAACAGCATATTTTGTTCGAAAGGCATTCTGCTGCCTACACAAAGAAAGCCTCCAAAGTACGAGATATGCACCACATCCAACTCAACCTGCCATTATCGTATTCCATCCATCAACCAGATTATGGCTTATGTAGGCCACCTCAGGCTTTTTAAAGCACGTGCAGGCCGGGCAGCTTTGGACCACTGTGTCCTATTCCTTATCGGCATCCCTTATGCCCTATCGCCACGCCCTGTGATAATCTCCGCAAGTCCTACCGAGGTTCTAAGTATACATGCAACTGTTTTCGTCTCGGCTTTCGTCTCGGCTTCTTCATGCCTGTTTTTTTTTCAGGCTCTTTCTCCGCTTCTTCGCTACTAGCTCTTCTGGCAAACTCCGTCTCCGCCTTTTCTCCACTAGCCTTCCTCTTTCCAGCTTTCGTCCCCACTTTCGCACGCCTAGTCCTCCTACGTTCAGGCTCCGTCTCAACTTCGTCACTGTTAGCTCTCTTCTCGAGCTTCTCCCCTCCAGCCTTCCTGTTTTCCAACCTTCTTTTCTCTTGTTCATTGGCAATTTTCTTCTTCCCCCTCTCTCTCGCCAGCCTTAGCTTCTTTTCCACCATTTCAGACTCATATTTGACACTGCAGACATTTCGCTCGTATCTCGGAGTCGAATAACAGCCGCTACGCATGCTTAGGGTGTTGGTAGCTACGATTCCATCTTCGCGAAGAAGGAGTCTCAAAATCTTCTACAATTCAGAGGAATGTAATTTTCCAGTCATCATAATCGCTTCCACCGTGAATCTTGACGACAGTCATCCTATACTTCAAAAAATGATTTTTCCGAATCCTTGTAGTGCTGATTGATTGTGATCTGTATGGCGATGATCTCTAGGACCTTCAGGTCGTTGACGATATTGGCTGAGATAATGACGCCATCAATAGCCTTATGGTTGTAGGTATCTGGAATGTAGAGTACTGGCGATCCGTCTGTGTTTTTGGGAACCTTTGGGAGAGTGCGAAATCCGTCACTTTTCATGCCAGGGATTTTGATGCCGTCCATATTCATGCCCTCCTTTTCAATACGGCTCAATAGGACTTGTTTAACAAAGAAACTGAGGACCGAGCTGTTACCGCCCACGTACTCGACCATATTATACCCTTGTTATTTGAAGAACGTATCGCCACCCGCGTATTTGGGCAAAGAACGCCGCCATTGTATCGCACACGAGCTCGGACGTACACTGACCAATCTTTTGTCTCGTGGTATAGCAATGTCGGTTGTCAAAAACTGTACGCTCCGCTCGTGACACATTGTCATTGATCAGACATTTCATCATGATGTCGAAAAACCTGCGGAGGGGGGAAGTTAGTGGCTGGACCACTTCATGGGATGGATGCTTTGGCATAATACCATGTCCTTTCCTTGTCAGCTTTGCCAACGATGAAATCTCGCGCGTAACTTTCAACACGCGACTTCGCGTCAATCCACTCATCGCTTTAGTAAATACGCCGCCAGATAGCGACATTCTCATCTTGAGAGACGTCCTCCTCCTGACCCGCCGGTTGCCCCTTGCAATGATTCCACCGGTCCGGCAATGGATCAGTCCAGACCGGAACCGTCCGGTCCAGTCCAGGTCCAGTCCGAGAAATTTTTGGATTGCGATCGGAATGATCCCAGATGCTGACAGATTGGACTGGGCTTGTCTCCAGGTTCTCCTAGTATTTGCGCATCGTATCCAAAGGGGTGATGCCTACTAAGTGTGAGATTCTAGTGCGAGAAGGGGGATGAGAGTATACTGGAAGGCGCCTCTTACACTTCTTAACGGCGGGCCCAGATGTGCCATCGCCTCCTTGTTTAGTTCCAGTTGCTGCGTGCCGAAGTTTAATCGCCGGACCCATTTTCAGGCCCAAAGCGCAAAAATATTCGATGCTTGTATCAAGTAACAGCAAGGCCTCGCCATCTATGCTTCGGTGTTCTGCTCAATTCCGTGGTTGGATTTATGAAACTCAACAAGAACAGCCGAAGACATCTCTCGTATCGGCCGGCCGCCGGGCTTTTTAGATATCTACAGGCTGGCCAGGCCTGGCCTGTATTCTAGAGGCCGCCGTTAGTGTACGCCGGCCAGGCCTGTGATTTAAAATCAGGTGGGCCTGCAGATATTTGACGGCCGGCCTACATAAGCCTCGGCCGGCCTATACCTGCCTGCGCATATCGACGAGGCCTACCGAAGCCTACGTAAGGCTTGGCTGCCTACAGGCTATCTGACGGCCGGCCGGGCCTGGCTGCTTAGGAACACTGGTACTGGGTTGCTGGATGGTGAGGGATTGCGCTTTCGTTTGGTCGCTTTTGCGTTGGCATTTGTGTAAGAGAGAAAGGCGGGATAGGCTGGTAGTGTGAGCTAAAGGTTGCAGAAGGAAGAAGTGCGGGGTATGTTTTCGAGTATTGAACCTTGCACATCGAGTTACTCCTAGTAGATAAATCAGTACTAGCGTGGACCTCGGATGAAAACAGACGGGAATCCTGTGCAAAAGCAGTCCCGGGTTTGTGCCAAGACGAGATTCCCGAGCCCGCCTATCCAAATCCCGTTGCGGAAAGGATGAGCCGCGCTGAACCCGTCTCGTGATTCACGCTAACCCCTACTGTACAAGATTTACGATTGTGGGTCCGCCAGGCAAAGCCAATCTCATCGTACAATCCAAGTGTCTCACTTCTACGCCAAACTATACATGTATAGAGCCAACAGAATAAGCGAGACGAGCTCTATCCCGGAGTGGTAAAAAATTCCTAACACACACAATAGTTGATTAGGCTTGTCTTCACAGTTACAGTGATATAACCAAACGACGGCACACACAAGGGAGGGAGGTTATTCATGTCCATATATTCGCTATCTCATTATCCTCCCTCGCTGTCATCCAATCGGTCTGCTCTACTAGACGCTAGTGTTGGAGGATGACAATATTGGAGGCGGCATCTTTGTAACTCAAATCTCGGTTATGGTCACTAGATTTGTTCTATACGAACTTTCACTTTGTTTGACTTCTCAAGCGTGCCAAACGTCCCTCCTTCGTCACTCGGTTTTAGCACAGATCCTCACTGTCAACCATCCACCACAATCTGCAAACAACAAATTTTTGTCAATTTCCACGTTACTTCATCCATAATTTATAACTAATTCAAGACCACGCCATCCCGACTTGGACGGGGCGAAGTCTGTCTATCGTCTATCTATCAACGCCGAAATCCATCGATCGTTCTGTCTGACTGCGAATTTTTCATCACTCGCATGCCATTTGATTTTCATTTACCGTAAGAGAGAATATTGAGCATGGAGCACCGCAGTGGGAAGAGAGAGTATCCTTGGGTCCAGCCTGCCTGCAATTCGACGCCTTTGAAGAAAGAAACCCCCGCACTTATCCAGAGAGAACTCCGTCAAAGAGAGACAAAAGTCATTGTGTTCTCCTGCAATCTATGCTATTAGCTCTCGCGTGGAGATCATACCCGACGGTGTTATAGACCGACTACGACCTCGCGCATCCCGTCAATGGAGTGTACGGGCATTCCATGGATTGTGCTATTCCCGTTCGGGTCGCTATTAGTATATAGACTATCTGATATAACTCCAAAGGTTGTTGGCTGCAAAAAGTCGGCGATTTTTACCCGACTCGTATATAGACCGTCTATATTTACATAGGTATAGCAGCCGCCGGAGTCACACACAACAATAATTGAAGTCTGATCGACTCACAACAAGGTGTGGAGAAGCACCGACACCCCTGCAGAATCCCGGTGGAACCTACCCGACCCGTTCCCGCAATGGCAGCCCGTTCAGGTCGCGGAACGCCACTCGCGACGATTATTCAACATCAAAGCACCAACCGCACCGGCCATAGCTCCACGGTATGTCTTTTACTCCGTTGAATCGTCATCCTAAGACCGTAGGGTGTCTTCGTCCTGGTCCCGGACACCGCGGTATCGCTCGTACGTAGGTTCGCGATTAGACTTTTATCTCCGCTGGATAGTTGTCGAAAATATGGTGTCCGGACGGTGGTCGAGCCCGGGCTCATAACCTGTTGTGATGAGCCTGTAGAGACGATTGATTGAGTCCAAGACTACGATGACACGTACCCTAAATGCTAGCAGCTAACCCTAGCCCAAACGCACGTGATGATGTAATCTACTAAAACTTGGTCCAACAATTTCGTCCTCCGTTCAAGCTTCAATTAAGGCCCGGTGGTTGGTCTCCTTCGTAGCAAGAGCAATGGGATCCTTCGATGAAGTGATGCAATCATAGGAGAGCGTCTAGATTGGACTATTCTTGAGGACAAGATCTGAGTCATTTGCTGGGCTTCCACCCGCTAATGTGTTTTGTAAATCAAACTGGTTGTCTGCGCTCATAGTAGCTGCTTTACAGGCCATCCAGAATTATATGATTATTTATCGAACGAGGCGCCCACTTGACACAGCGGCAAGGGAAATGCCCTGTCGTTTTAGTGGAGGGGATCCTACTCAGTGTTGTCAACCGTCCCGGCCGTCCGACAATACTGAGGACGGGACGGGACGGCGGCTTGCCGTCCGTCCTGAGCCAGGACCGAACGGCGCCGTCTTTTTTGAGGCCGGACGGGGACGGGGAAGGGACGGCCGTTGACGGTAAATTTCCGTCCCCGGCCGTCCCCGGCGGTCATCGGCCGACATCCATTGATGATTTGCAAGTCATCATACATAATAGATATTCAGTTATAATAAGTACATTTCTCCACTATCTTGACTGTGAATCAAGATCCTTCAACATCTGCTCGATCCGAACCTGAATTCTTACTACTGATTGAGAGTGTAGAAATATAGATAAATCTATTTATATCTTGTACCACGCGCTCTAGAGTTAAAGTATATGTATTAATAGTAACCGCCCGATGTCGGCCGGTGACGGTGGATGACGGCCGATGACGGTACTTTTGCCGTCGCCGGCCGTCATCGGCCGACATGCCGTCCTCAGCGGGCGAGGACGGGACGGACGGCCTTGTCACTGTCCCGTCCGTCCTGCAGATATTGCGGACGGACGGGACGGTTGACAACACTGATCCTACTACATATACCGGGACTGAGGTGTTTGAATAGTCATGTATATTGATGGTTTTCGTGAACATTTATCATAATACATTATACATCCATAAGTCATTTGATCTGCATCCATCCTCCACATCCTCTAGCAGATAACTTGAGATAAAATCAAACTACTCCTCAATCAAACTACTCAATCAAACTACTCCTCATCAAGACTCTCGCATTTGTCGCGTACGAGGCTTTTGCGGGTATTGTTTCTTCGGACGTCACTCTCTATCCGATTTTCCTGCCGGCTGACGACGTCGGTCTAGTTCGACTACGCTAGGAAAATGCAGTACTGGATCACCGCCCGGCCCAGACACGATGATAGCCGCGTTCATGTGGGCACCAGCAAGACCACCTGGGGCTTCCACATCGATATCTCGCTTGCCTGGGCCCTGACTTAGCTCTTACAATAAATAGCTGCAAAGAAGTGATTACTTACTGACTGGAATCGGCGCAGAGAATGCGATTGTGGAGAACGCGAGGGTGACGAGGATGTGGAAGGTACGCATGATGGTATTAGTGGAGCGTAAGGCGCGTGTTGATGGTGTTGATAGAGAACTGTCGAATGTAGAGAATGCCTTCTCTTATACATAACAGCTCGCACTCAACATATCGTCTTTGCGGGAGTCGCCGGAGGATGCTCAACATGGAAGTTTCGCCGGCGTTCTCGGGACGGTAAACCAACCCGTCACCAACATTCGCAATGGCTAATTTTTAACCTTACTGGAACCTGCACTACCTCAACCCGTAGGCTTAGGCCACAATAGCAATAATATTCGGCAGACAGCGCATGGCAACGCTGGAGCAACATTCCCACATTATTCCTGCTGATACAATCCGAAGGCCCTTGGACCCAAGTGCAGATCAGTCCCACTGAATGTTGTTTTCTGCATACCATTTGTCTTTGATGACGTGGACAAGCATTCATCCAGCCACGGCGAACTTCGGTGGACTTATTTTCTTCCGGTGACATGTCAGGTCGGGATTGATATGCCGATGCAGTTGGAGAATATCTAAGCTACCCACACTATCTCCCCGGTTAAGTGTTGTGCTCGCAATCTTCGGTCACTTACATGGTAGCGAAGTCCTGCCAAAGACCTGTTACGGGATTAATGCGATTAGCGTTCAGACCGCGCAAAAATTAACTAGGTGCTTGATGAATATAAATAACACAAGTGTATTCTTGCTTAGAACAAATAGATGAATCCGAGGCAGATACTGCGCATCATAGTAAGTGAGTATTAAATAAGCTCATATGCCAGCACCTCATACACTCACAGGAAGAGGCTGGACGATTTAGTCGTCGATGTAACCCTGAGATTTACACCCGAACTCAACACTGAAAATCAGAAAAAGAAATTTTCGGTCATAGTCTATGTAGATAATAACTGCTCTGGTAGTCCGCCTGCGCTTGACCGAAATTGATTGTGTGTGGCGGAGGTACTCCGGCGTATCCTCCGATGCCATCCGATGTTACATATGTACAAGGGTCTGATACAGCTGGCTGTAATCGGGGCTGATGCCTCCTGTATATATCTCGAGTCTCTCTCCTTCTCACTCCCTTCTCTCTATACCTTAGTCTATACACACGGTTCTCCCCATACAGTAACATCCGAGTTCGGCCTACCGCCGAGTGATGCATCAGCCGACTACCTAGTGATGCATCGGACGCACCGAAGGCACCTCCGCCAAATACCAACAACTACCATCAAGTACTGGCAGACTACCAGAGCAGTTATTATCTACATAGACTATGACTGAAAACCGCTTTTTTGATTTTCTGTGTTGTTTGTTGTTTAATCATACTGTATTGACTCTAATTAGAGTATGACAGGACCCTGATATCCCCTCAGCCTCCGGGCGAGCCGCCTAGATGGCGGAGCTCCCCCCCCACTACCCTTCGTCCCTGCTGACAAATGAAAGGTAAGAGACAGACGAACAGGAAAGGAAAGACAGAAAGAAAGAAAGAAAGAATGGTATAACCCCGTTCCCGCCAATGCCGCTCCTGAGCCCCAAGCCCTAAGCCTGCTCAGTACTGCTCCTTCTTCATTTGGGCGGGAACTTCCCGACCTCAGTGGCCACCAGGAAGTCCATCACCGCTTGGTCGCACTCTCCTATGGTAAAAAGCTCAGAGATCTGAACGTGCCGGCATCTGCCCGCTTTCCAGCCTGTCGCCTTTCCCACCGCCTTCCATAGTTCTCTCTGTTGGTCTCTCCACCGGCTACAGTGGCGGAAGAGGTGCTCCCTGGTCTGGGACACTGTCCCTCCACACCACCAGCATTAGTCATCATCTCTGTGGCCGAACCGCTTTAGGTAGACTCCATTCGGTGCATGCCTGGACTTCAGTCGGTAGAACCTGGCGGCCAGCGACTTTACACTTGCCATCAGGATAGGCCTCTTGGTCCCCGCCTTGCCCTTGAGTCTGTAGCTGAAGTGCTTGCTGCACTTGTCGGGCTCCCACTCCGCCTTAGCTGCTGACCTTCCCTCGGAGATTCGTCTAGCCCTGTCCGAGGCCGAGGTGTATGGTCGCTCTATCACTGTGCTTCAGCTTGCGTCTCGGGCCAAGGTGGCCTGAGGGTCTGCTTGTTCATTCCCGGGGATGCTGGAGGGCCCCGGGACCCAGTGGATCTCGGTTGTGATGCGGTGAGCGAGGAGACCCAGCGCCTTTCTGTCAATCCGCCTCGCCAGTCACTGGCCTGGGCCCGGCTCCAAGTGTGCCGCTTGTCGAATTGCGGCTTGTGAGTCGCTGAAGACTGCCACAGTCCTCACTCCATGCATCTGCAATGCTTCTCTCTTCTCGATCACTACATCAAGCGGGAGCCCAATCGCCGACAGTTCGGCATCGAAGACCTCCATACGTGCGGTGCCTAGCAAGCTGCGGCGAGACCTCCATTCATTTCAGTGTTTACACACTGCTGTGGCTCCCACTCGGCCATGGTCTGAGCACGATCCATCTGTCCACCACATCCAGACCCCTGCCCCGATTTTCGCTTGTTCCTCCTCTGCCCAGCGCCGCGCGGGGCTTTTGGCTGGCGTGGTGTTGTCCAGTATGGTGGTCCTGACCGCTGGTTCTTCGCCCGGGGCCGGCCAGTTCATGCCTTCTGTTGTCAGGCCATGCTCATGCTCGTTCATGACTACTCTGCATATCGGTGCACCGGAAGCGGGGTTGCCGTGTAGTTCCTTTGATTCGTTTCTGTATGTGTTTGCTAGTCGAGCTGTGAATCTTTGTTGTCTAGAGTCTCAGATTACAGGTGCGGGTGTAAGCGCTGCCTCTCCCATCAGTGCCGCCCGGGGTGTCGTGGGCAGCACGCCCAGAATGGATCTGGCTTGCCGATTCAGGAAGAGCTGGAGATCATCTCGCCTGCCTTCTTCCCTTGGGTCCCACCAGAGCTCACTCCCATATAGTGGGACCGCTTGGACGCATGCCACTTGGACGGCCCATACGCTCTCAGGAACCACGCTGTATGTCTTGGTACAGGTTCGGAGTCTGGCTTCTGCTGCCCTGGCTTTCTTCATGCATCGGTCATGGTGCTCCTTCAACGTCAGATGTGCGTCCATCCAGACGCCCTGCCAGCGTGTCGCCTGCGCGTTGAATCGTATGGACCCGTTTCCGACTCTTATCATTGCTGTCAGTGATGGCCGGAGGTGATTCCTGTGGCCCTGGCTGCGCGTGAACAGCGCTGGCTCCGTCTTTGCAGTGTCGAACTGTAGCCCTTGTCTGCTTGCCCACTCGATGCTCTTTGCTGTGCATCTCTCAAGTATCGAGAGGGCATGGTTGACATCGCGTCTGGTCACCACCCAGCCGAGGTCGTCTACAAAGGATAGCCCCTCGGCCTCTGATACATACTCTTCGACCCACTTGATTAGTCCTGAGGTGTAGATCGCAAAGAGGATCGGTGACCCAGGTGAGCCCTGCAGGACCCCTGCCTCCGCTGGATGTCTCTCCATGGCGTTGCCCTTGATTATCATCGCCACCGTTCTTTCCGGCAGAAAGCTCTCCGTCCATCGTAGAAGGTCTCCGTCCATTTGCCTGGCCATCATCAAGTTGACATGTCTTCCTTTTGCCACGCTCGGGAAGGCTGCCTTGATATCCATGGGAAGCACGCCTCTTATGTGGCCGTTTGTCCAGGCTGCCTTAATATCCATGGGAAGCACGCCTGTCACGTGGCCGTTTGTCCAGGCTGCATGAGCTCTGTCGACCATGATGGCCGCTGCATCTATGGCTGATCGTCCTGTTCTGCTTCCGAATTGTCCGTCACTCAGTAGCCCTCTCCTTTCGGCCTCTCCTGACACGAGCTCCGCAGCTACTTTATCAAACACTTTTCCCATGCAGCTAAGCAGCGATATACAGCGGTAGGCCTTCAGCTTTGTATAGTTGTCTTTGCCAGGCTTGCGAATCACCACACCGTTAGCCCGCTTCCATGCCGCTGGGTGTCTCCCTGTGCGGATTACCGCCCTCGTCAACCTCACGATCCTCTCTTTGTCTCACTTCCAGAGCAGCCATATAGCGCCAAACGACAGCTTGTCAGGTCACGGTGCTCTCTTGACTGACTGAGAAAATAAGGCTCGTTCAACTGGTTGCTCAGTGACGTGTGTGTGTGTGCTACCCTCTGGCGGTAATCCGTAGTACTGGTCGCTGTTGTTCGGGGGAAAGGATTCGTGCTTCAGCATCTCCTCCTTCTCCAACGATGTGTTTGCTCGCTTGCCTTTTCTGCCTGTTGAGGCCGCCACTGTCATGCCCACTCGAAGATTCGCGTATCGTGCTGCTCTCCACAACTCGACTCCCCTAAGGTTTTGCAAGTTGTCATCCCACATTATTCTCTTCGACTGCCGGATCGACTTCTGGCGCTCTGCCTTTGCCCAGGCAGCCTCCTCCGAGTTCCGTCTTCTCATACCCTCTCTCCCGACCGTCCTTGTTCATTCTTTGATGTCGGCGTTCCACCACCACCACTTTGACCTGGCACAAATCCTGAATTTCTTTGCCGTGGCGTCGAGAACGCTGCTCATTTCTTCCTGACACCATGCGCCCTCCTGCTCCACCTCGTCCTCTGTGCACTCTGCATCTAGTTGAGCTCTCTCCTTCGCTAATTCCATCCATAGCTTCTCCGCTGCTTCCGCGTCCTTCTCCGTCATTGCAGCTATATTTCACCCTACTACCCTCTCATGATCCGCCTCCTCCTGCCTGTCTACTCCCACCTCCCATTCTATGACATCATGGTCGGATCCAGTGGCGTGGTCATCGGCCAGTATGGTCCACTTTACTATTGGTTAATTTGCCAACGTCGGGTGGGTGACCGACTCGCCTTCCTGGTCCTCTCTTGTCCAATGGCGGGTGGGCCTGCCATCATTTCCAATCACCAGTCCGTTCTCGTCAATCACACATTCGCAGAAAGCAGCATTCCGCTGCCCTTGGCATGTTGGGTCCCGTAGTCTGCTGTGGGCATTGAAGTCACATGCGAGGACAGTGCCGCCCTGCCGAATGACTCTCTGCCGGTTCAACTTTCCCGCCGGTCTCTCTCTCTTTCCCGACTGCGGGTGTTCCTGATCGTACACGTAGACAATCCTCGTAATCTTTTCACCTCTTCTCTTGACGTTGGTAGCGATAACATCTTCATTGGCCCCTCTGCTCAAATCCGTCCCCTCATCAACCACCAGGCCACTCCCCTTCTGTATCGCGGACCTTACTCTTTTTCTTTTTCTCATTTCGTATGCCGAATGGCTGATCCCAATCTCTTCTCTTATTCTCACTGGCTCTTGCAAGCACACAATGTCCGCCCTACGTTCAACTCCCGTCTCCAGCGCCACAATGGTCCACTCGTATGACATTGCGCAGTAGTGCTGGATCACTCTAATCATGGGTAGCCAGGGTTCCCGTTTCAGTCTCAGTTTCGGTATCAGTCACTGTCCTGGTCGCAGTCTCAATCTCGGCCATCGTGACATCTCTTGCCTCCCCCGCTGCCTCCTCTTCTTCGTCCACATCCGCCATCTCTTGTTCATCTCCCCCATCTCCCGCCACCCCCTGGGGCCTCGGGCCAAGCACCACTCTGTTCGAGCCCGTTGCCATGTCCCGAGCTGCACTCGCGGGCGCTAGTCCTGCTCGCTGTATTTTTCTGCTCAGCCGCGCCGCTTCGGTGGGTTCCCTCGTCTTCACGCACCTGCTGCTGAACGCGATGTGATCTCCTTTGCAGTTAGGGCACTTTTCCACCGTGTGGCCACAGAGTGACCCCTGCTTCACAGTGCATCCCACCACATTGCACTTGTGGTCGTTTGTCCGGTGATGGCCTGAGCAGTAGCCACATGTGGGCTCGCTGCCGCACTTGTTCTCGATGTGGCCCCACACACAGCCGAGCTCACACTGCTGTCAGGTCCCACGCTCGTGTACGTTTCGACTCAGTACCACACTCTCGCCGCCTTGATGCGTTTCTTGACTAAGCTCTTAGCCACCTTGCTCCCATTTACGACGAAGACTACCGATGACCCGGCAATTTCTCCGTTCCCCCTCCTCTCCCTGATGGTACGGGGGTTCGCCAGGCGCCTTACTAGGTCGGGGATCACTATACCGTCGTTCTCCGGTTTGAATTCTTCTCGAATCTTCTGCAGGCCTTCCGTGCCTTTCCCCATGGACCGTATGACAGGCACTGCATGGATCTTTCGCCTTCCCCAGGACTCATTCTCTTCGACGTCCAAGACTCCTTTGTCGACCGAGCTCGCTGCTGCGATGATCATGTCGGCGTACTGCAGAGCCATCTCTGCTGTCGCATTCGGGTGCGTGATTGCAGTGATCGCGCCCTTGGCATTCCTTTTGGCATTCATGATCCTAACGTGGGCCGGTGCCTTCTGGTGGAAGAGCGCTCTGTTGATTGCTGACGCGATTTCCTGATCCATTTCATTGGAGAGCGGTACACTCAAGTCTCTTCTTAATATCAGGCGTCTCTCTGCCATGCTCGATCCAGCGGTCGGGGCGGGGCCTGGGCCTGAGCCTTGGCCTGGGCCGACGTGTGCCCTCTGACTCTTGGCTCGGTGTGGGACAGCGTCCCACCGTCCCATTGGTGTGGTTGCTGACTTTGGTTTGGGCGCAGGCTGCGGTTTAGGCTGCAGTTTGAGCTGCAGTGTGGGCTTCGGTTGCTGCTGCAGCCGCTGGTGCTTCTGTGGTCCCTCTTCTCGCATCGTGTCTGCATGTTGGGAGGCCTCCAGCCCCCCACTGTCCATCCTTGCAGTCACTTCTCTTTCATTCTCTCTCCCTCCCTGGCCTGGTGCTACTCCTTTCATGACCGTTGCGATCATGTTCGTGATGCCTGCCCCCCACAGCTTGTCGTCCTCATGGCGGGCGTTCCACTTCTGCTCTCCCTCTTGCATCCACGCCGTCATTCCTTACCCCGGTGCCTCTTCGGGGGCTGCCTGGACTTCCCACAGGTTTGCTGGGTGTCCAACCGTTCAGTGCAGCTGCGTTAGCTCCTGTGCCTGCTGTCGTATCGTCCAATCCATGCGGCTCTTCCAGTCGCTGGGGGCCACCGGGGGCTCACTCCTCCTTCTCCGTTTTCCATTCTCGTCTCTCTCCATCGGCTCAAATATGATTGCGCCCGCAGTCTCCGCGGTGATGGATGTCGCAGCTGTCGACATCTCCGTCGCCACCTCCATAGGGGCGTCGCTCTTCTCGTCTCCAGCTTCTCCCGCGTCCAGGTCACTCCTCCCGCTCACTCTGAATTCGGTCATCACTCTTGTGAAGCTAGTCTCTTAGTCCTAGTCGTCCCTTGCTCGTTGGCTGACGCATCACGTCAGTTGCGTTCTCTGCCAAGCCTTTACGTGAACCCACTCTGTTGCGTGGATTCCTGTGGACGCTCTCCTCCTGCGGTCTCGCTGGTGCTGGGACGCTCGCTCCGGGGTCGATTCAACGTCCAGAATCGATTGCCGCCATCCGTTTTTTAATCGCTATCGTTGTTGTCGACTTATCGTGCTGTTTCTGTTTCGCAAAGACTTTTTCCGCGTTGATTTGATTTTCGGTGTTGAGTCCTGGTGTTCAACCGCACCGTCAAAACTAATCACCTATTCGGTGACGTTAATCGTCCAGCCCCTCTTGGATCGGACGAGGTCTGGTACACCTTAAGTATTAGAAGTTACCGAGCGGGTACGACGGTAGCTAAAGGCAATATGGCTCACGCTTACATTTTTCCGCCCACAATTAAGACGACTGCCCTCGGTCGTTTAATGTTACAGGGTTAAGCGATTAGCATTATGACCGCACGAGAGATACTGCAACTAGATGCATAGGCTTCCAACAACTAAATATATTCTCGTCTAAGATATAAAAAGATAAGACATAAGCAGGTATCTCATAAACTTAAACCTGTGTTCGTAGTTGGAAAATTCTCTCAATGCTCGAGGATCCCCGGGACATTCATAACGCACTCTCTAGTCCCTGCGCGGACACCCTCTTCTCCCTTGAGACAGTGAGGCCGTTACGGTCAGTGTGGTCAACCGTCCCGTCCGTCCGACATCACCCAGGATTAGGACGGGACGGCAACTCTCCGTCCGTCCCTGGGACGCTGCCGACATTTGGATCATGGACGGGGACGGATGAGTTCCGTCCCCGGCAGTCCCCGGCGGTCATCTACCGACATCCATGGACTTTGTTCAATGTACATCATAAAAATAATATAAATTTGGTATATACTTGAATGTAGGTTCATCGATGTATA
>Ga0307512_10003219_pt1 | contig 19319 bp, 22 predicted proteins | sample 14_EM_MG_FD_200267 | JGI IMG/M metagenome (GOLD analysis project Ga0307512, IMG submission 200267) | Populus trichocarpa ectomycorrhiza microbial communities from riparian zone in the Pacific Northwest, United States - 14_EM | ecosystem: Host-associated > Plants > Roots > Unclassified | place... | reverse complement strand
AGCAAGTTTCTACGTCCTTCACAACACTGCCAAGATATCGTCTGCCTTCACACGCACATCAAGAATTTTTGCCAAGTTATTCAGAACCAATCCGATTCCCTATCTCGTTCCTGCCTGCGTTCCGCCCGTCTTTTCCCCTTTCCAATTGATCATATGCCTAATCTCTCTTCTAATTTTACGAACTGGACCGGTGCGCGTCCACTTATCTTCGCATGTGGCTTTATTAATCGGATTTCTAGCCCGTATTCCTGTTGCTTTTCACCTTGGCCTGGATCACGTCGATTCTTACCAATGAGCAAACCAGGAATTCGGTATGGCCATTTCTCGGCGTGTTTTCTGCGAAGAAAGTTCTCACCGTGAGACTGTAGATTGTTACCTTCCTAGAGGGGTGGAGGATATGGACCGCTCAGGACACTCGTACGCCGCCCATCATCGACACAATTTTCGAACAAATCATACACAATGCCTCCGAATTCGACAATCTCGTTGCGATCAGCAATCTCTTGAACGAACACAACAAACGACAAGGAGTTGCGTACTCCGCCATTACCTATTTAAACCCGCACCCGCCAGCTGAACCCAGCGATTTGACGCGGAGAAGACAAGGACCGGAACTGCGACCGGAGAAGCCGAAGGAGGAGAAAGACCAGCCTATTCACTCCAATTCCGCATATTCTAACACCCTCCGCCATCAGCTACGTGTTTCACGTGCTCAAGAGGAGAGCGTACATGCCGCCATATACGCCGGAGCTCGTTGTGTGGAGGCAGAGGCGACCGCATCCAAGTTACGCGCAGAACTCGCCACCGCCATGGACCGCGCTCAAACCATACAAGAACAATTGCAGAATCAGACGAAGCTCGCATCAAGCAAGGACCACATCATCCAATCGATCACCGAAGAGTCAGAGGTGTTGCAGACGAATTTGAAGGGCGCGGTAGACAAGATCGTGCATCTTAGCCTTGAATTGCGACTTGAGCGTATTCGTCGGCTCCACGACAGGGACAAACAATTGGACCAGCAAGTCAGGATGCGGGATTGTCACGAAGCTGAAATCCGTCGTATCGCACAGGAAGCTTGGAGTGCCCAAGAGAAGCTGGCCACCTTACATAACTTACAATCGCGGATCCGTACTGGTCAATACTCTCCCGTATATGGCATTCTCCCGCCCCGCGCCCCATCGCCGATGCTTGAGACGGTGTACACTGGTGAGTGTTCAACCCCACGAGTGATTCTCCATACTAACACACCACCAGTTAGCCCCGCCATCGATTCTGATTCTTCCTGTTCTACCAAAACGGCACAGGATCCTTCGCTCCACGATTGGGGGGATTCTTCGACCCTCCAAGCCGATCATCTGCTTCAAATCTCTGCCTGTTTCAATCAAGTATCCCACGTCACGGAGTCACATGTAGCTGCACTGGAAGGGCTCCTCGGGCGGATATGCCAGCTCGAATCCGAGCGTGCTCAGCCTGTGACGCCGACAGAGCCGGACGACAACAGCCTAGAAAGGGAACTCGCAGAGACAGCAGAGAAGCTTCGCATTACTGAAGAGAAGGTGCTTACCCTGCGTCGCAACTTCAATCAATCGAGAAAGGCGATGTGCGACATGGAGAGTCAGACACGGGACGTCGGACATGAGTTAGACAAGTGTCAGGCGAGGTTGCGAGAATCGGAAGACGAGCGGCGGGCCATGGAAATCCAATTTGCCGAACGCCTGCGTCTATTGAGTGCCGAGCTGGAGTCATCGAAGGCCCAGGTCGAGGCGTCTCGATTGGAGTGTTCACAAGCCACATCCCTGTCAACCACACTACAAGAGCGCATCGATGAATTAGAAGTCCAAATTACAACGCTGAAGAACACAAGGAACTACCCCTCTACGACAAACATTGATGCCAACTCCTCACTCCGCGCCCCTGAAGAATCTTCCAGACGTCCGCACACCCACTGCGAGGCAGATCTTTCGACACCCAGTAGTGCGTTCCATCTCCCGTTCTCTACATGTTATAACTCAACATCTAATATCGCCAAAGATCCGCGGCCCTCACTTGAGGAGTCGAGCGAGAGCGCTCTGGATAGGACGCCGACCGAGCCAGATGACCGAAACCTTGGAAAGAGCCTCACAGCAACAATTGATCAACTTCGACTTGTTAAAGAAGAAATCGTTACGTTGCGACGCGACTTCGATCAATCGAAAGACCCGGTGCAGGAGGCGGCCAGCCAGGACCTGGCAGATCCTTCTACATGCCAAATCGTTCTCTCTTGTCAGATCTCTTCATGCGTTGACCAAGTATCCGGTATCACCAAGGATCACCGCGCTGTGCTTCGGGAGTTGATCCACCGGGCGTGCGAACTGGAATCCAAGAGCGCCCAGGACGTGACGTCTACCAAGCCCGACAGCAGCCGCCTAGAAGAGGAACTCGCAGCAACAACAGAGCAACTTCGCCATGCTGAGGAAGAGGTCGGCACGTTGCGGTGCAACCTCGACCAGTCGAGAGTCTTGATGCGGGAGGTCGAGAGCCAAGCCCAGGATCTCGCACACAAGTTGGAAAACTGTCAAGCGGAGCTGCAAGAATCACAAGTCAGGCGGCGAGCAGGCAATCTCAGGTTTGTTAAAGTCGTCGAACGCCTCCGCCTCCGGAGTGCCGCGTTGGAGTCATCCAGGGCAGAGGTCGACGCATTGCAACTCAGGTATTCACAAGCAACGTCATTATCCGCCGTACGACTGGATCGCATAGACGAATTAGAAGCTCAACTTACGACGCTGAAGAGCACGAGCTATCCCTCTACAATAACAACCATCAATGCCGACTCCCCACTCCGCGCCCCTCAAGGTTCCAGAAAATCTCCCAGCCAGCACCTGATAGATCAGCGAGCTAAACTCCAGGAGATGATCGAGTGTATGCGCCGACCAGAGCCTGCGAGCGCTCAAGATGCGAGTCCTGGACATGACGATCGCCGCCTGGAGGAGAAATTGGCAACGACTATGGGACTGTTGCGGCTAGCCGAAAAAGAGATCCTTACCCTCCGTCATGGCCTCGATCAATCGAGAAAGACGATGTGGGATGTAGAGTTTCATGCAGACGGAATCGTAAACTCGTTCAGGACGAAGCTGATCAAATCAGAAGATGCGCGACAGGCCTTGGAGAATAAGTTCGTCGAAGCCGTCGAAAACCTGCGTCTGCGGAGTGCGGAGTTGGAGGCGTCGATGGTCGAGGCCGAGGCATCACAGTTCAAGTGTTCGCAAATCACGTTTCTGGCAGCTGCATTGCAAGAGCGCGTGGACGAATTAGAAGGAGAAGTCAAGTTGCTGAAGGGTACACGGGATTACCTGGCGCCAACAGTGGCCCCCTCCCCTTCGTTGTTCGTGACGGATACAGGTATTGTCTCTCCGCCATCCACACAATCTTGTGCGCTCATATTAGATTTCGAAGCCATCTCACCCAATGCCAACTTCATCGATTCCACAGATATCACCGTTCCGTCGTCGCTGACCCGGCTACTCGATTTATCACTGCCCCAGTCATCATCGCTGTCGAATGACGATTCCCTTTATTTTGGCCAACACGGGTGTTTAGCAATATTACCCGCTTTTATCGATTCGAGTCGCCAAGACCACATCCATGGACCAGAAGCCGAAGTGATGACGTTGGGAAGCACCCAGGACTATTCAACAACAACACCATCGCACACCAGCTCGCATTCATCCCTCCCGAGAGCCCTAACAGATACAGGTATGGTCTCTCCACCATCCACACAATCTTGTACGCTCATATGAGATTTCGAAGATAAATCGAGCAACTGGGTCAGAGACAACGCATATATGGAATCGATGAACTCGGCATTGCGTGAAATGTCATTGCCCCATTCGTCATCTCAAATGAATGACATCTACGGATCGAAAGCCGAAATGATGACGTTGGAGACCACCCAGGACTATTCTACAACAACACCAACTCCCATCCGCTCGCATTCATCCTTCCTGAGAGTCCCAACGGATACAGGTATGGGTGCACCGAGTTCTCCGCTGTCTCGCATATTCACCCGCAGTTTTGAAGCACATTTACGCAACACGCCGTCAAAAAGCTTCGATTCGATATACTTAACCATTTCTCCATCATTACCCTACCTAATCAACCTATCTCTTCCCCATTCAAGTTCGTCATCGCAATCAAGTGACGATTCCCTTCGTTTCATCCAGCATGGCCCTTCTGCAATACCACCCGCTTGCGTCAATTCCCATGCGGTTTCCCCTGCAGATACAGGCACGCACAATCCCCATTTAACTAGTTTCGTTTGCTGATAGTCCCGATGACGTTAGGTCTCGACGCCATGGCTCACAATGCTGATTCTCCTCGTTCGGATTCCATACCAACACTTCCCCTCGGTACAAATCTACCAGTTTCCTTTTCGCTATCTAGAGACATTGCCTTGAATTCCAGCGGCCGGGACGTTTTCTCTCCATCTGCCCTAGATCCTACCAAAGCAATCAACGAGTCTACAGGTAAGTGTCTCATTGGGCGATTCTTCCTGAAAACGATGTCATTATCTCCTCAGATCCATTCATAACGCGACCTCTTTCGCCGTCCAATTTCCTTTTAAATGCTTTCTCTCTCCCTCCACCGGCCATTCCTCCATCTGTCTTTCCACCGCTTCTCATACCCCCAGTTTCCATCCCCAAGACGCTTGAACTTCCTGCCACCAAGTCGGATTTGGCGCCGACTGCTATATTACCCATGTCAAATTGGGGCCCCGCTGCTGAGGCTTGTGCAAGTGGCAGACCTGTTTCCAGCCTTCCTGATGAAACTTCTGCCAGAGAAGACGCAAATTTGGAGGATTTTGGTGAGTGGGCTGCTGCCGCGGGTCGTCACCGATGTTCTTATGTTCCTTGGCAGCCCCCGGCTCAGATGGTGGGCTTCTTACCCATGAAATATGGGAGCCAAGCCTAGATTTCTCCGTATTCGTCGTGCCGCCAGACTGTCCAATGAGCACTCCCGTGGCGTCTAGGGGAAAAGCTTGGAAAGGCTTGAAGGAGGACTCGCCGACTTGGGAGCATCGGCTTTTAGTGGCATCGGTCAATGAGTTCGAAGGGTAGGGGCACATCGGACTGTTGACTGGATTTTCGTACACTCCCGTGTTTTCCTTAGCCCGGAATAAGGGGTGGGTTCGGTCTTTTGCCGTTGAATTACCACTTTGTATCCGAATCGGATGGAGCCGAGTGAGTATGGTTGCTGGATAAAGAAATAAATACGCCAAATGGCCCGGGGTCGCGCTTAAATATTCCCCGAAGCGCTGTGGCCCTTGTATACATCCATTCCTGCCCGTAATGCGCAGTGTTTGTACAACAGTCACATGACCTCGTTCGTGGAGCGGCCCTTGCCCACTCTGTATTCACATACACGACGCGGAGTCCTTCCTTCACCCTCTTACCCTTCCCACTATCACCCTCGACACATCGCCGCTATGTCCCAGAATCTTCCTGAGACCCCATCAACCTCGAACTATCAAGTTATATTCGACAATGCTTTGAAATCCTACAAAAACAAAACCGGCAAGGACCTCCCATCAGATCCACTCACTTGCAAACTCGAATCCTGTAATTCCCCTCATGCTGTCCTCAACTTGTTGTGAGACCAAATCCCGGGGTTCAACCAATCCGGGATCAGCCATGATGGGCCCATGAAATGGCTCGACTCGACCGTGAATGTGCTGTATGCCTTATCCTCGACAATCGGCGGCGCTGTGAGCCTGGTAAGTCTCGGAAAGATTGAGGTCATTCATGCAGGACTTGCCCTCTAATATCAATACTTCAGACCTATCCACCTGCGGGGGTGATCTTCACGGCCATTGCCTCTTTGCTCCTGGTGGGTGCCTACGTTGTTACGTTTTGTGCACTACCTTAACGCCGACGTCTTTCAGGCCCTCCAAGGTATGAGCAATAGCCAGGGTGCACTCGTGGACATCTTCGAACGGATAGAGAACGTATTCAGAAGACTTGAGACCTATGTTGGACTCCCCCCGACTACAGAAATTATGGATATAATCGTAAAGGTCATGGTTGAGGTACTTCTCATCCTCGCCCTCGTGACGAAGGAGATTAAGCAAGGGAAACTAAGTGAGTTGGTCGTTGTTGAGGGACTGTCTCTCTAGACATAATATTACGTAGAAACGTTCTTGAAGAAAGTGATAGGAAGGTCCGATATCGAGGATGCCCTGCGGAGGCTTGATAAACTTACACAGGAGGAACATCGCATGACATCCGCACAAGGCTTGAGGGCCACGCACGACCTTGGTGAGAGGGTCATTGACGGTGCGCACCTCCTTTTTCATCTTCAGGTTCATCACCCACATGCCTTCTTAACACATTTTCCTGCCAGGTACCGATAAAATCAGAGGAGAACTTCGACAAGTAGCAATTGATGTTGACGACCAGAAGCGTTCGTCACCTCATGGCTACTCAGCTATTACATCTTAACATATCTTACAGGAGAACAACTGCTGAACAACCTCGTGAGGTGGCTCTCCCCCCCGGATCCATTCATCAATTACAACACTGCCAGCGATACTCATCATAAGGGTACTGGCATGTGGTTCATCGAAAGTACTGCCTTCCAGAACTGGAAAGAGTCCACTTCTTTGATCTGGATCAACGGAAAACGTACATCTTCCAGTACTCTTGGCCCTCGCTCTTGCTAATGTACTTGCGTGTTCACAGCTGGTGCGGGTAAAAGCGTTCTTACGTACGTTATCCTCCAATTCGTTTTGGACATGTGACTTATAAATCGACAATCGATCAGTTCTGCGATAATCAAGGATATCAATGGCGCATCTGACACTGGGTTGGCCCACACTGCCATCTTCTTTTTCGACTTCAAAGACACCAGGAAGCAAGATCCTCGCTCTTTACTCTCCTCTCTCATCGTCCAACTCAGCAATCAATCTCGATGCTTTGACCATTCTCTCTTCGACTTCTATTCTACTCACCAGAATGGTTCGCGACAACCGAGTATCGGCGCACTCACAAAATGCCTCGAGGATATGCTCAAGGCCTCGGGAGACGTTCCTGTTTATCTGATTCTTGACGCGCTTGACGAGTGCCACAACACGAAAGGGATACGGTCGTCACGTCGTCAGGTGCTGGATCTTGTAGAGAAGCTGGCCAGAATGTACCTTCCGACATTGCATCTTTGCATTACAAGTCGACCTGAAGTCGACATCCGAACTTCCCTGGAGCCCTTGACATCGCCATCCAACTGCATATGTCTCCATGACCAGAGTGGACAAAAGCAGGATATTGCCGATTTTGTCAGGGCAATTGTCTGCTCTGATCAAAACATGCGGAGATGGCGGGATGAGGACAAGCAGTTGGTCATTGAGACGCTTTCTGAAAAGGCTGATGGCATGTAAGGAAACCGTTCTGTGCTCATAAAAGATCTCATATTCCCCCGTAGGTTTCTTTGGGTCTATTGCCAACTTGAGGTCCTGCGCCAATGCTTCCCGTCAAGCGCACGGCGCATTCTCGCAGAATTGCCAGAATCTTTGGATGAGACATACGAGCGGGTCCTACAACAAATTCCAAAGCCTAACCGAGAACATGCTCATCGGCTGTTGCAATGTCTGACTGTGGCCATCCGCCCGCTTCACGTAGAGGAATTAGCGGAAGTCCTTGCGATTAATTTTTCCGTGCCAGGGGGGAGCCCTATGGTGGATGAGAACTTGCGGTGGGAAGATAAAGAACGAGCTGTACTGTCCGCATGTTCAAGTTTAATCACCATTGTCCAAGACAAGGATTCGCGTCGCGTCCAGTTTTCGCATTTCTCGGTACAGGAGTTCCTGTCATCGGATCGCCTAGCCACCTCAACGGTGGATACCTTACGTTATCACCATATTCACCTCGAATCCGCGCACACGGTCATGGCCCAGGCATGCCTCAGTGTCCTACTTCGCCTGGACAGCAGCTTGGACAGGTGGACCATCAAGAGCTATCCCCTGGCTCGCTATGCTGGTCAGCACTTTGGTGACCATGTGGAGTTTGAGAATGTGCTACCACACATTACTGAGGGTGTTGACAATCTGTTTGACCCAGATAAACCATATTTCGACACGTGGGTTTGGTTACAGACTGATGACTGTGGTAGTTTGGAATGGTATGATTCTAGGATGGACGAGTGCGGTTATCATACCGTTCCGGCCTGCGGCTCTTCCCCACGGCGGGTATCTCCCTTGTACTATGTTGCAGCGTTTGGACACTTCTCTCTCGCACATCGCCTCATTTCTCAGTGCCCACAGGACCTACATTCCATGGACAATAACGGCTGCACTCCCTTGCACATAGCAGTTCTCGCAGGAAAGTCTGAGGTTTCGCAGCTCTTAATCGAGCATTCCATCAACCTGGATATCCGGGACACCGAAGATTGGACTTTACTGCACATGGCAGCATATAGGGGACTCTTCGAGGTTTCTCGAATACTTCTTGAGCGCAGTGGTGCTATTAAATCATGCTTAAACATGCAAAATAAGCAGGGTCGGACGGCACTACACTTAGCATCGCGGTGGTATCATTCCAGTATCGTGGCGCTATTGCTGAAGTTCGGCGCAGACGTGAAGGTGCAGGATGACGACAACATGACCCCACTGCATCTCGCATTACGGGGTCCACCAGTACTTCAATGGGCGGTCCACGATGAGCGAAGTAGCGCAATTGCACAGCTGCTATTAGCGCATGGTGCCAGTGTCCACGTGCGGGACAAATATAACCAGACACCACTACATTTAGCATCGTCATATCAATGTCCCAGCACCGTGGCGTTATTGCTGAAGTTGGGCGCAGACGCAGACTCACGAGATGAAGACGACATGACCCCACTGCTTTTCGCATTAGGACCACTCTTTTTCAAAAAGGATAGTAGAAGCGTAGCCGCACAGCTGTTACTGGAACACGGTGCCAATATACACATGCAAAACAAGAAGGGCCAGACGTCCCTACACTTGGCGTCACAATCTCAGCTTTCCCAAATCGTGGCATTATTACTGAAGTCGGGTCTGGACGTGGATGCCAAGGACAACGACAATATGACCCCACTCCATTTAGCTCCAACGAGACCCAGCCTTTCGGATGATGACATCACGGCTGCACGGGTACTATTGGAGCATGGTGCCAGCGTCCATACGAGGAACAAGAATGGCCAGACACCACTACACTTAGCATCGCTACATCGATTTTCCGGCATTGTGGCATTATTGCTGAAGTTCGGTGCGGAGGTGGACGTGCAGGATAACGATAACATGACCCCACTTCTTTTGGCACCAGGAGGGGAAATGTTGTTTTCATTTAATGACGAGGATGTCAGATGCAGTGCAACTGCACAGCTGCTATTAGTGCACGGTGCCAATGTCAACGTGCGGAACAAGAATGACCAGACGCCACTACACATAGCGTCGCAGAGCTATCTTTCTAATTCCTTGGCGCTATTGCTGACGTTCGGCGCAGACGTGGATGCACAGGATGTCGACAATATGACTCCTTTGCATGTTGCAATATCTTCATCACCCGGATCACTCCGCCGATTGTACTTCTTGGATGATAAGTCCGACGAAGACGTCAAAGTCGAGGTCATACCAGTGCTACTGAAACATGGCGCAAACATTCAAGTGCAGAATGACAAGGGAGAGACACCATTCCAGGTCGCGGCGGCAAGGGGAGAACAGAAGGTTATTAAATTGCTGTCTGAGTATATGCATAATGATCACAGTATATATTGTGTATCGCAAACGGGTGTCACTTAGGTGATTCGGCATGTTCTGATATATTTGATATGAAAATAATTGGCCAGAACACCGCATAAAAGGGGACCTGGACGCCAGTCCTGTTGATAAGGATAAAGCAGAAGATAGTTTGTAATAGGGTAGCATGGCTCAGCCACACGGCGGTCGTTGAGCGTCGGAAGGAGGATTGTCCGTTGACCGATCGTAGGGGTTGATGGGATCCCGTCCCCATCACATTGCTCGGTGAGATGGCGGTGCCGAGGCCCGATATATGGTATGATCTCCATATTGGGGACTAATGTGGAGTGGGTTGCGCGCTACACATGAACATCCTGAGAGATGGGTAGTATGTGGTCATCGTACGGATTCTGGAAAGGAAGAACATGTCCGACTGTGATGATGGAGAGCTACGATATGGTAAGCCGGCATGAAGGAACGGCATAGACACCGTAGGTAGCTGGGTTAGAGTGACCTAGCAAGTGAGTTCAGAGGTTTTTCTTGAGGAAGAGAGCCGTGATCCAGAACTAGCGAGAACGCGTGAAACGGTCGGCTGAAGAGAAGAGAGACAGTAAGTGAGAACACAGAAAACTCGGACCAGATGACGAGTGACGGTTCGGCAGACTCGGACTGTCGTCAAACGGTCGGGCGAGAGCGGAATCACGCAAAAATAAGAGGGGAAAAGTGGGCCACGGTTGCCTGACCTTGACGAGGCCGGACGCAGGGGTATTTATATGCAAGGCTGAGACGGTACTGGACAAGTATTCTATGCAGAGGTGAGCTAAAAGGGGAAAAAGTGAAGAAACAAACTCAATGCTGGCGGCGACAGGCCACGCGGCGTCGTAAACGACGAACAGCGGTGTCAGAAAAAAAAAAAATTACTAAATTGCTGTAGGTTGCGCGAGGTTGAGCGCAAGGGCGGTAAAGTCTAAAGCGAAATGGAAGGTATGGTATGGAGAGCAGACGTCTAAGGCAAAAGGAGGTAAGAGAAACATACGAAAAAAACATATATACAACATAGTCCTTTCTAAACCAGCGACGAAGCATCGATGAAGTCCGGAACTGAGCCCAACTAGCGAGGGACTTTGAATGGCGCAAGCTGTATGGAGCTGTGGCCTGCGAAGGGCAGTGGGCTTGGGCGCGACGAGGGACGCTTGTATATTCGAGGAAATGTGTCGATTGTGTGACAACGGGGGTGGAAAAGAAGGTTTGAAGGCGAGGCGAGCAAGGCAGAGAGCGCAAGACGGAGCGAGAGTGGACTACTGTAGCTCGGGAGACGTCACGTGGTCGAATAGAACTGTTCCGCGTTCCGAGGTGCGAGGCTCCGCCATCCACACAATCTTGTATGCTCATGTTATGAAGACGTTTCACGCAATGCCGGGTTCATCAACCACATATATTATCACCCTTCCTTCGTCTCTGACCCACTTTCTCGATTTATTATTGCTGCATTCGTCATCGCGATCAAGTGAAGATTCCTCTCGGTTCATCCAGCATGGCCCTTCGGCAATATCACTCTCTTGCGTCTATTCCCATGCGATTTGCCCTGCAGATACAGGCATGCACAATCACCATTCAACTAGTTCCGTTCGCTGATAGTTTTTATGACGTTAGGTCTCGACATTATGACTCACAACGCCGATTACCATCGTTCGGATTCCATACCAACGACGCTTCCCCTTCACGAGGAGGGTGGTAGATTTGGTGCAGGTCTACCTCCTTCCTTGTCGAAATCTAGAGACGCTAACCTGCGCTTTCAGCGGCCGAGACACTTTCTCGTCATCTGCCCTAGGTCCTATCCAAGTAATCCACAAGTCTACATATAAGTGTCTCACTGAGCAATCCTTGACAAGTATGTCATTATCTTCTCAGATCCGTTCATAACTTGACCTCTTTCGCCGTCCACTTGCATTTTATCCTTTCTCTCTCCCTCCGCCGACCATTCCTCCATCTGTCTTTCCACCGCTTCTCATACCCCCAGTTTCCATCCCCAAGACGCTTGAACTTCCCGCCATCAAGTCAGATTTGGCGCCGACGGCCATATTACCAGTGTCAAATTGGGCGTCCGCCGCTGGGGCTTGTGCAAGCAATACACCTATTTTCAACATTCCTGATTAATCTTCTTCTAGAGACGACACAGATTTGAAGGATTTTGATGAGTGAGCTACGGCCGCGGGTCGTCACCGATGTTCTTACATTCCTTGGCGCCGTTGGCGGTCCCGGGTGGGCGTGTTGCTCATGATTCATGAAATATGGGACCCAACTTGGGTCACCCAAGCCTAGATTTCCCGATATTCATCGTGCTGCCAGACTGCCCAATGAGAACTCCCGTGGCGTTTAGGGAAAGAGGTTTGAAGGAGGACTCGGCGCTCGACTTGGGGGTGTCGGGTTTTAGCGGCGTCGGCCAATTCGTAAGAAGGGTAGGGGTGCATTGGACTGTTGGCTGGATTTTCATGGACTCACATATTTCCTTAACATGAAATGCTTTCTCGTCTTTTACCGTTGAAATACTGTACCACTATGTATTTGAATGATCGAATCGGATGCAGCAGAGTGCCACTCGGCTGCGTCCGATTCAAGTTGGTGAGTGCCGCGGCGGTTGCTCGATAAATACTGCACGCCAAATAGCCCAGGTCGCGCTTAAAGATTCTCCGAAGAAGCTCCGTGGCCCTCATCCAATACCGTGGTAAAATATCAGCCACGTGACCTCGTTTTTCGTCCCTTATCCGTCCTCATCAAGAACGCACACAGCCCAGAGCCCACAGTCCTTTCTTCGCCTTCTTACCCTCCCACTATCACCCTCTACCCATTTCCGCTATGTCCCAGAATCGTCCTGAGACCTCATCGACCTCGAACTATCAAGTCATATTCGACAATGCTTTGAAATCCTACAAAAACAAAACCGGGAAGGATCTCCCATCAGATCCACTCATTTTCAAACTTGAATCCTGTAATTCCCCTCATGCTGTCCTCGACTTGTTGCGAGACCAAATCCCGGGGTTCAACCAATCCGGGAGCAGCCATGATGGGCCCATGAAATGGCTCGGCTCGACCGTGAAGGTGCTGTATGCCTTCTCTTCAACAATCGGCGGAGCCGTGAGCCTAGTAAGTCTCAGAATGATCGAGGTCGTTCATGCAGGACTTGCGCTCTAATACCAATGTTTTAGTCTTACCCACCTGCAGGGGTGATCTTCACGGGCATTGCCTCTTTGCTCAAGGTGGGTGCCTACGTGGTTACTTTTTCTGCAGTGCCTTAACGCCGACGTCTTCTAGGCAGTCCAAGGTGTGAGCGCTAGCCAGGGTGCACTCGTGGACATCTTCGAACGGATCGAGAATGTATTTAAAAGACTTGAGGCCTACGTTGGACTCCCCCTGACTCCAGAAATCACGGATATAATCATAAATGTCATGGTTGAGGTACTTCTCATCCTTGCCCTCGTGACGAAGGAGATTAAGCAAGGGAAACTGAGTGAGTTGGTCGTTGTTCAATTGATGGACTCTCTCTGTAGACTTAATGCTACATAGAAAAGTTCTTGAAGAAAGTGATAGGAAGATCCGATGTCGAGGATGCCCTGCGGAGGCTTGATAAACTTACACAGGAGGAACATCGCATGACGTCCGCACAAGGTTTGAGGGCCACCCACGACTTTGGTGAGAGGGTCATTGACGGTGCGCGCCTCTTTTTTCATCTTCTGGTTCGTCACCCACATGCCTTCTTAACACATTTTCTGGCCAGGTACTGAGAAAATCAGAGGAGAACTTCGACAAGTAGCAATTGATGTTGACGACCAGAAGCGTTCGTCACCTCATAGCTACTCAGCTATCGCACATAGAAGCTTAACATATCTTACAGGAGGACAATTGCTGAATAGCCTCGCAAGTTGGCTCTCTCCCCCGGATCCATTCATCAATTACAACACTGCCAGCGATGCTCATCATGAGGGAACTGGCATGTGGTTCATTGAAAGTACTGCCTTCCAGAACTGGAAAGAGTCCACTTCTTTGATCTGGATCAACAGAAAACGTACATTTTCCAGTATTCTTGGCCCTCGCTCTTGCTAATGTACTTGGGTGTCCACAGCTGGTGCGGGTAAAAGTGTTCTTACGTGCGTTATCCTCCAATTCGCTTTGGCTATATCACTTATAAATTGCCAATCGATTAGTTCTGCGATAATCAAGGATATCAATGGCGCATCTGACACTGGGTTGGCCCACACTGCCATCTTCTTTTTCGATTTCAAAGACACCAGGAAGCAAGATCCTTGCTCTTTACTCTCCTCTCTCATCGTCCAGCTCAGCAATCAATCTCCGTCCTTTTACCATTCTCTCTTCGACTTCTACTCTGCTCACCATAATGGTTCGCGGCAACCGAGTATCGGCGCACTCACAAAATGCCTCGAGGATATGCTCAAGGCCTCGGGAGACGTTCCTGTTTATCTGATTCTTGACGCGCTTGACGAGTGCCCCAACACTAAAGGGATATGGTCGTCACGTTGTCAGGTGCTGGACCTTGTAGAGAAGCTGATGACACTGTACCTTCTGCAATTGCATCTTTACATCACAAGTCGACCTGAAGTCGATATCCGAACTTCCCTTGAGCCCTAGACATTGCCATCCAACTGCATATCTCTCCATGACCAGAGTGGACAGAAGAAGGATATTGCCGATTTTGTCAGGGCAATTGTCTACTCTGATCAAAACATGGGGAGATGGCGGGATGAGGACAAGCAGTTGGTCATTGAGACGCTTTCTGAAATGGCTGATGGCATGTACGTGAACCGTTCTGTGCCTGTAATAGCCCTGATGTTTCCCACAGGTTTCGTTGGATCTATTGCCAACTTGAGGTCTTACGTCAATGCATCCCGTCGAGCGTACGGTGCATTCATCTGGAAAACCCCCACTTGTTAATTTGCACTAACGAGTAGTTAATCCACGTTAACAAGCCGTTAACACTGTTAACAAGTTATTAAGATGAAAAAGACAATATAAGCGCGATAATAGTTTGATAAAGTAAGGGATATAAGAGCAACTGTATTGCAAATAATAAACAAATAATAATAAACGAGTTTTTACTACGCGCCTATGCATTGCCCCCAGGGAATCTGCGATCAAGTAACTTACTGTAAGGGATATAAGCGCGACTGTATTGCAAATAATAACATCAGGAAAGACGTCATTTGTTAATCTGCATTGAAGAGCCTCTTAATCTACCAAGCCAGCAAGTTGTTAACCAAATTTGCAAGTTATTAAGAAAAAAAGAATAAGCATGATAATTTGATAATAAGACGATACAAGCTTTTATTGTGCCCCCAAACCAATGCTTCTGTATCTAAGTAAACATATCTACTATGTGGTTCTTCTTGAAATAGAGTTGTGAGCACGAACGAGCAAGAATGCAAGAGCGAAGAGGGTTGAAGAGTGAAGCTAGAGCATGGGCCGTGAGAGGTGATAGGCGATCTTGAGGTGATGGCAAAGTGGAAGGCAATTGATGTCGACTGGGCAGAGGTGGAAGGTGGAGGTGAACAAGACAATGGCAAAAACATGAAGGTGAGAGACAGGAAGGACAAGCGACGGCACAGTGGGCTCGGAGTGTTGTTAGATGTGGTGCGAATTTGAGACATCAGTCGACAATGATGGGCAATCCATGAGTCTTCAGCTGTGAGGTCTTGGGGTGCGGCAAGGAGTCTTGTTCTGTATGAGGTAAGGTGTCGATCGTGTGCTGACAAGGGTGAGGACAAAAGGTTGGAGGCAAGGTGAGGATGGACAGTGAGACAAAGAAGGCAGGAGTTGGATGTTGAATGCATCGGGCGGCAAAGGCAAGGCAAATGACTTGTGTCAACAAAGTGACCGTGAGCCTTGCTTACAAATCATTGTTGGTTTACCAGTGACGCTTTTCAACCAACCTTGTCACAATGAACACTCCCTCCCTGATCACTCCTGACCATGATCTTTACATGCTTGATGACTTGTGGCTGAACTTTTTCACTCTCACAGCACTCTTACTTGGCCCACAACCTTCATTCTTCATATTGAGGACCTCCTTGTTGTCGTTCTTAGGTGTCCATGTGCTCGTTGACTTCTTGCCCTCATTGCCTCCCCCTGACCATAGCCCATGCATTCTTCTGCTCGATCCTGTTGTGCAACATAATCCCAAGGATGGCTGCTGGTTATGCCTTGCCTGCGGTTATGCTTTCGCTGACCACTTGAGTAAGTGGTCTGGTCCCCATCCCTGTCCCTGTCAATCTCTCCCACCATCTCTTTTTGCATTCACTAACCAAATGCACATCCTTAGTGTATGTCTGTACCAGTCTCTCATTTACATCTGCCGGAGTTGGTACATCTTCCCCCACCCCTCCAGTCTTCATCTCTTCCTTTCTCTTATTTATTTTTCTCAAGGGCCAGGATTGCAGTCAGGTTGTATGCATGTTCATTGGATACAACATTCATCTGTTTGGCATAGCTGGGCTGGTCATGGGTGAGCAGATTACTCCTTTACCCTCCCCCCTACCTCTCACCTTTCTCCCTTTTTCTGGACACCAAGCATATCGCAGCACAGGCTGATGTGCTGATGGGTTGGTCCCCCTCCCAGGTATGTTGTGATATTTCACTGTCCAGTGCACGCTGCCACAGGAATTATTCCCTGCCACACATGTGAATGGTGCTGACATCACCAAGGGTGCATGCAGGATTCGGGAATGCACAGCTGAAAGGGAGAAGGGGGGAGAGAAGAAGGGACCCATCAAAGACAGTCCATCCGGCTCAAGGAGGGAGAGCAGAGGTAGAGGAAGGAGGGAGGACAATGCGCAGGTGCGAGGTGGCCCTGTTGCCCTGGTATCTTACCTGTTTCATTTATGACACCTGGTCATGACCAAGTCGTGCCTTGTGCGATGTACCTTGCATTCCTTAATTATTTTCGATACTCTTTTGAATAAAAATTTGCTAATTTAGTGGATAATGGACAATATATGGTGTGGAGCGAGCACGCGCTGTAGCCTCGGAGCGAGCTCTTTCCCCTTTGCCAACACACCCGACAACGCCACAGGGCAGCGAATGCCTGTCGCTGTCACATTCTCTTTCCCCCTTTTGTACGTTCTTTATTCTGTTTTTGTCCTAGTATACTTGTCTTGTATATAACCCTCACTGCCTGGCCTAGAGCCGGTAGAGAAGAATATAGCCCACCTTTGTTTATTTTCCGTTCGCGTGCCCTCCTCTGTCTCAAGCCCTACACCGTTACGAACCCCCAGCTGTGCCGTTGGAGCAATGCGTGCCCATCACAGTCTGTGCCTTCACGTCCCTCACACACACACACACACACACACACTCTCTCTCTCTCTCTCTCCTCCTCTGCCAGTGGTCGCGCGATTAACAACTGCCAATCCGCCTCCCCGTAATCACACCACCATCTAATCCTTCCATTTCGAACTCTCACGCAGACCCTCTGTCTGCGATTCATCTGGCTACCCCAGAGAGGCAGTGAGCCTTTTTAGGTTTGCTGTCTCTCTTTCCCCATTTTTTAGACTTTTCTTGCCCTCGGTTGCCCTGGGCATCCTTGTGCACATCCTACTACTACCTCAGCAACAGGACCCCTCAGTGTTTCACCCGAAGCGTCCAGCCTCCGCCATCCGAAGAACCTCAACCGTCGACGTTACCACATCGCCATGGCCCACAACAGCATGCATGTTCAGGTGCAACTTGTCAAGCTCGAACTCGACAGCATCGTCGAATGGTCATCCATGTGGCCTGTGAAAGACAAAGAAGTCTTTGCCCGATACTTCAAGCGTTTCTGGCCCTTAGCCGACCATCTAGTCTCTTTCTGTGCCATGTCTATTAGGGAGTGCAATGCCCTCTTCTGGCAAGGCCTCCATTCTGACGACCGCTCCGCGCTCCACCCCTACCTCCTTGACAAGCGTCCCAACCAGCAGCCAGGAGCGACCCTCAACTTCCGAGAGCTGTTTGAGCTTGCATATCCCTTCATCGCACGCAAGAGACTAGCAGCAGAAGCCGAAGCCAGTGCCAAAGCAGAAGCCAAAGCCAAAACCGCACGACAAAGAGAAGCCATCCGGCAGGTAGTACAGCTGATGAGAAATGTGCAGAACGAGAAGTTGTCTATCCACGATGAGGCCTACGACGCTCTGTACAGGCGATGCGCTCACATCATTCCAGAACTGGCTGAGGTGCTGCCCAAACCCGAGTTGTCACCGGAACCCATGCAAGACGTCGCACTGCAGAGCACTTCCCGTGACCGTCAAACCCCGCCAGCACCATCGTCTCTCGTGCGTGCCCCCTCGCCACCTGTATCTGAGACACTGTCATCGCCCACGGACCCCGCTGCTAGCGCGCTCGCTGCACCTGTCAACCCCTCACCCTTGACTCTCGCCCGCACACTCGCCTTGTCTACGGCATCACCTTCGTCGCCGCGAGCAATCGGTCGACCCAAAGGTCCTCGGCGCATCGCCACCATCACGTCTCGAATGCCAGCCGCCCCCGCGTCTGATCGCCTGAGTCTAACTCCACCACCGCCCCTCGTGCCACCGCTACCTCCCTCGCTAACATCGCTTTCGCCATTGCCATCTTTGCCACCGCCGCCCATCTCGCCCCCTTTGCAACTGCTGCCCACACCTACTGCTCACGAACTCCCGCCGCCTCCGCCCTTGCCATCGTCGCCATCCCCACTGTCACCTTCACCATCGCCGTCATCGTTATCGCCACCACCCACGCCTCAAGTTCACGAACGCACGCCGCCTCCGCCTTCGTCAATCACCGCCACACCACCCAAACCATCTGAAGCCACTGAAGCCCAACCGAATAACTGCCGAACGCAAGAACAAACTGACATCTCAAGCATAAGAAACAACGATGCCAACCTGATAACGAAGCCACAAGTGCAAGTTCCCCGCAACAACAACCACAACCCCAACAACATCGAAGGCAACCCAACACACGACAACAGCGACAGCAACCACAGCAGCATCTGCGACCACGACAACCACCCAGGCAAGCCCGGCAACTTCAGCACCAGCAACGACTGCAAGTTCGTGTACGATCCGGGCGGAAGCACCTTCAATCCGGAGGACGCCTCAACATGCGACGTCGGCGACAGCAGCAGCAGCACCAACGTGTCCTGCGCCGCCGACACCTTTCCAACTAACGCGCACTGCACAGATGCACCCGTCCTTTCACTCGAGGCCACCGACAATAACGAAGACTTCGCTCAGCACGCCCTCCCTTGCTGTGACCGCCGCCTCACCACCCGTCTCCGCACTGGCGACTTCGCATCTACCGACTCCTCACGCGCGTCCGCCCACACTCGCCTCCTCGCCGCCGACTCCGCGCCCACTCACCCGACTTTGCACCTCAACGATGAGATTCCTACCACTGACAACAACAGGAACAACAACAACAGCAACAGCAGCGCGAACAGCAGCAGCGACAACGACGACAACACCGCCGTCTGCGCCAGTACCACCTGCAACGACGCCCACATCAAGTGCAACGACAGCAGCAGCAGGAGCGACAGCGCGTCCCGCACTACCGCCGACACCCACCTCAGCCACGACCG
>Ga0307512_10003218_pt1 | contig 19324 bp, 25 predicted proteins | sample 14_EM_MG_FD_200267 | JGI IMG/M metagenome (GOLD analysis project Ga0307512, IMG submission 200267) | Populus trichocarpa ectomycorrhiza microbial communities from riparian zone in the Pacific Northwest, United States - 14_EM | ecosystem: Host-associated > Plants > Roots > Unclassified | place... | reverse complement strand
TATTTTGATAAGATACTATTAACACACTGCAAATACAAGAGCCTTATATGAATCTATAGATGGACCCGCTGTGCGACCCGCTGACAACCCGCCCAATTCAGACGGGTTGGGAGTTTACCATGGAACCCTACCTGAGTGGGCAGTTCGGGTTTATTGACGACCCGAACCGCCAATTTGGCAACGGTTCGGTTTGGACCCGGACCCGGACCCGAAGTGACGGTCCGGAACCGTTGCTAACACTAACCGGCAGGTGGTGCTTTTCTGCGTTTTCTGCATAGAAAACATTGTCTGCTGCGTGCATGTCATTCCAAAGATAGCTAGTAGTAGTAAGACACAAGACGGATGGAACGAGTGATGGATTGTAAATCGCAACATAGATTTGGGCACTTGGAATGATGTGTATAATTAGTAAAGAGAGAATTGTATTTTGGGCACAGGTAGAAGGAACGCGAGGAGAGATTTTTGCAGCGTCACCAGCCCCATTGTGATCCCGATGCAAGCCCGTCACGTACACAATCAGCCCATTCCGACGTGTGGTCACAGTTGGCCACAAGGCCAGAGTGTGCATTAGCAATATGAAACCGACTGAGTGAGATGAATCTTTGGAACAGTGAATGGAGGGCGAGATTCGACGCAATACTGGATATTGTTGCACGGGAGCGGATTCATCCGCGACCGGGGTGTCTCTGGCAGCTCTGATTGCGTTCGTCCTCTCTGACAGAGCCACTCTGCCCGGACAGAAATTTATCCTGCTGGTCTGAGGCACCACCCCCACTGCTCAAATACCGAACATCAACCCTCCTCAACACAGTATCACAGTCCGACAGTGCACAATCCATGGAGGCACTCCCGCAACCAAAGTGTAGTGTTAGCAACGGGTCTGGGTAACACTCCGGCGGTCCCGGTTAGGACCTCAAAAACCGGTCAGTTTGGTTGCAGAACCATCCATAAACATGATTCGCGGCGGCTTGGCAGGCAAGACCATGTCCTGTACCTGTCAACACCGGGGTTTTCCCGGGTTTGGCTAGATCCGTCAGTTTCAATCACTGGTTCAGGTTATTGGCTTTTTCGATTTATGGTTGCACTCAGATATCCTACTGTTAATCGCAGCATATTGACGTTGGTACATCGTTGTCCAATTTCGATGCTTTGGTCACCTGTCAATTCAAGAAAAAGCTACACACCCTAACTTCCCAATCTTGAAAGTGAGAGTCAACGGAGTGTCAATGATTTTCCTTCCTGCTTCTTCGGTAATCTGCGTGGTGATTGGTTGCTGACATTCACAAATACGGTATAGGCCACCTTTATGATCAAAAAGGAAAGCGACACGCTCCCTGCACTGTTCTGACAATGAGGGTCAACAGAGTGTCAAAGATTTTTGGTCTTCTGAGTAAGGTAAAGAATCCGGGGCTTGGCTGCTCCAATGCATAATGAATTTATTGGCCGCCTTTAGACGCAAAAATGTGAGTGACGACATTGCTACTCTCTCCTAAGAATGAGCGTCAATGCAGTGTCACCGATTTGTGGTTTTGTAAGTCAGGTAACTAAAAAGTGACCTGGTTGGTGTCAAACGTAATCGAAGTATTTGATGCCTTTATAGACAAAAGACAAACCGACACGCTCCCTGCCCCGTCTTGAAAATGAGCGTCACTGGACCGTCCACGAAGTTTTGTCTGGGAAATCAGATTATTAAAGTGTGATTTGGTCGTTGTCAGAAATAATCAAAGTATTGAACATCTCTATACGCAATAGAGAAAGCGATACACTCCCTGCCCCATCTTGAAAATGACTGTCAATGGAGGGTCAATGATTTGTGGCCATGCATCATGGTTGATCAAACCGCGGTGAGGCCGTGATTGTCTATATACAATCTTCCAACTGGTTTGATCAGCTCAGATACTCATGAGCACTTAGTCGCAGCTTTCGATATAAGTTAAATTTTGATTGTCTGGGAAGCTGTTGTGGGAGTATCTCTCGCGTGGCTGGCAATAATGGCTGTCAACACCATCTTTAAAGATGTCTGTGATCAAACGCCACTTGTATTACCCACCACGAAGCGTTGACGCTCCAATTTGGGTCATTGCCAAGATGGGGCCGGGAGCATGTTGCTTACTCATTTGTATATACAGGCTGCTAATACATGGATTATGTATAACAATGATTAAAGAATGTGTTAATTACCTCACTTATCAGACCACAAATAGTTGACACTCAGTTGACAATCATTTTCATGCATTGTCAAGTCAAAGTCCGCTATCATCAGTCACTGTGTGCATCATCATTTGAACTTATTGGTTGCCATGCTGCCTGAGCAAGACTAGGCCCTTGTGCAAGGCCGAGCCCAGTAATCTTCTTGCCCGGGTCGGTCTGATTCTATTAGTATTTATGTACCCTGCTAAATGATACATTTTACCCGGTCCACTTCTGTTTATCAACCAATATTCATATGCGACTGCTCACTATTATTCTATAATGATTCTCTATGTTACATTCTCGGTCAAGCAACATATAGAACCTGGTAAAAACACATTGACCCATTCTGACCTACATTTTCTTGTGTCCCATATTCCTCCTTGTTTCCATTGCATTGCCAGTCATCAACAGCATTTCAAGCTTTATGTTTGACCTCCGTGTTGGCTGAATCAAGCTGGGAACATCTGGCACAGCACTCACATTCCTGTTGTCTGGGCTTTCCGGATTCTCGATGCCATTGTCTTTCTTTCATTGGATTCATCCACTGCCTCCCAGTCATCTTCGCTCTCATTTGGATTAGCCAAGTCACCATTCCAGTTGAGCCAATTCTCTGTGTCCGAAATGCTTTCAGGTGCACTATCCTCATCACATTCTGCTGCACGATGGTCAATTCTTCTGATTGGGTGGACATTTAATACTTGAGTTCATCCTCCAGGACAGTCCATTGCAGACACAACTGGTTGCAAAGGTGATCTTGCTGACAATATATAGGCAGCCACACCACCATGTTGAAAGTTTGACCAGGATGCTTTGATGATCGCCTCCTCAACTGAAATGTAACCAACGGCTGTCATGTGCTTGTTTTGAGTGTGGTATTGCTTCTGTGAAGTACATAGGTTGTGGCTTCCCTGCCACATCTCCAAAATGTCGTGGACCTTGGCCATTCTGTGCAATTGTATTTCCTCTGCCTCTCTCTTCATTTCCAAGTTGTTTTCAGTTTCCAGCCTAGTGAAATCTATTCTACCGCCTGCCAGTATGCGGTGATTGGCTCGAGCAAAGTGACTTACTACAACTTTGTCTCGAATGATTTCGCCTATGGTGTTTGACTGCCTGCAGCCGAGAACCTCTCACCTGAGGGAAAAACTGGCCTACTCTCCGATGAGGGTTAGGAACGGTTCCAGACTGGCGCTTTGGTTCCACGTACGGGTCGGAACCTACCCCGGTCCAAATCGGGGGTCCGGGTGTTCAATACACCCGAACTGTCAATTGGTGTACCCTTGGATTGACATCTCACAACCCGTCTCAAATGGGTGGGTTGTCAGTGGGTTGTCTAGCGGGTCCATCTGTAGGTTCATATAATGCTCACGTTATTGCTGTTTCGTAATAGTATCTTATCAATATCATATTTCCAGCATCCAATAACAACTTTTTGCACGTTATGCAGATTGCTATATTGATCATTGTGGAATCAGTATTTTTCCATGTCTGTTTTGTGTTTTTGAGTTATAAGGCTGCCAATAGTTCTGTTATGAGCTGTAATATCTGCGCAATACCCAGATTACCAAATTTGCAAGGCCAACAATTGTTGAGGCTCCGGTGACGATCTTTGCATTATGGGGTAACAAAGATATTGTGTACTATTTTGGCTGAAAAGACAGCCGTTACTTCGCCTATGAATTTGGGCTACCAAGCGACATTTAGATTCACCAAGATGCAGGACTAAAAATCATTGATGCTCCATTGACAGTCATTTTCAGGATGGCGCAGAGAGTGTGTTTCTTTGGTTTTTAGCACAGAAGGCGGCCAATACCTCACTTATATTGATTTGTGACCAGTTGCCACTTAAATTGCCCAAGATGGAAAGCCAGAAATTGTTGACACTGGGCGGACGCAGATTTTCAGAATGGGTCAGTGACTGAGTCACGTTCTCTTTTGCCTACAAAGGCTGCCAATAAGTCGATTATGAATGATTTTGAACAAACCAATCCCTGATTACCATACTTACGAGACCAACAATTGTTGACGCGTTGTTGACGCTCACTTTCAGGATTGGGCAGTGACTGTGGTGGGTATTCTTTTTTCAACAAAGGATGCCAATATGTCGGTTATGCATGACCGCGACCAAATGCGACTTTCAATTACCATCTTCACTAGACAATGCATTGTTGACGCTCCGTTGATGCTGAGATTCGGAACCTCGCAGTGACTGTGGCACTTTGTTTTTTGACTGTGGTGGCTGCCAATTTGTTGGTTATGCAAGACAACTGCTCAAGAAAGTTCCCATTACTTTACTTACAACCCCAAAAATTGTTGATTCACTGTTCACACTCATGTCAGAATGGGGCAGTGACTGTGTCAGGTTCTGTTTTGCCTATAAAGGCTGGCAATACGTTGGTTATGTGAATCGGCAACCAAATAGCTTTGTAATTACCTTGCGTACATGACCAACAATCATTGACACTCTGTTGATGCTTATTGTCAGAATGGGGCAGTGACCATGTTGCTTTCTTTTTGCCTATAAGACTGGCAATACATTCGTTATGTGAATCAGCGACCAAATTGATCAGTAATTACCTTTCATACGTGACCACAAATCGTTGACGCTCCATTCACGCTGATTCTCAGAATGGGGCAGTGACCGTGGCACATTATTTTCTGCCTATACAGGGTGGCAATACATTGGTTATATGTATCAGCGAACGAATTGATTGATAATTACCTTACTTACCTTATCAAAATTCGTTGATGCTCTGTTGACGCTCATTGACAGAATGGGGCATTGACCATGTCGCTATCTGTTTTGCCTATAAAGAATGCCAACACCTTGGTTTTTCAAGGCAGTTACCAAATCAATATTCAATTACCTTACTTACAAGAACAATAATCGTTGATGCTCTGTTGACGCTCATTTTAATGTATTGTCTAGTCAAAATCTGCTGCCAGTGGTAATTGTATGCATAATGATTTAAACTTATTGGATGCTTTTTGGGCTGTTCAAGACTGGATCCTGTGGCCCCAGTATCATTCTTGCATGGGTCGCTCTCATTCTATCAAAAGTTATGTATCATGTTGAATGACACATTTTGCCTGCTATGCTTTTGTTTATCAAGTAACATTCAGACATCACTGGTCAATATTCTCCCTTCATATTACTCTAAGTGAAATTCTTGGTCAAGCAACATGAAGAACCTGCTGAAAACATATTATCCCATTCTGTCCTACTTTTTTCTGTTTCCCCTGATCCTCCTTCTTTCAGTAGCATTGACTGTCACTAACACTTTTTCAGTCTTTTTCTTTGATGTCTGTGTTGGCCGAATCAAGCCAGGCACATTTGGAGCAGCACACACTTTCCGCTGCCCAGGGCATTCCGGATTCTTGAAGCAATTGTCTAGCTCTAGATCAGATTCATTATCTCCCTCATAGTCATCTTTGCTTTCGTTTGGATTATCCAAGTCGGCGTCGCAGTTGAGCACATTCTCGGCGTCGGAAATGCTTTTGGGTGCACTGTCGTCATCACTTTAATCTGCATGAAAGTTGATTTGCCTCATTTGGTGAACATTGAATACTTGAGTTAGTCCTCTAGCAAGTTTCTTCGCAGACAAAGCTGGTGGCAATTGTGATCTTTCCAACAATTTAACTGCTGCCGCACCATCATGTTGAAAGAGTGAGCAGGATGCTTTGACCCTTTCTTCATCAGCAAAAAACATGTCGGTCTGGGCGGAATGGCTCCATCAGAGGGGACACGCTCCGTCCGAGCCGACAGAGACACCCCGGTGGCGGATTACTTTGGGCCCGGCGTCAATACCGCGCATCTCGTTGCATATCGCCCTCTGATCACTGTTTTGCCGTTTCTTCTCGCTCTGTCTTTCTCCTATTTTAAACAGACACTCTGGCGTTGTGGCCAACTGTGACCATACGTCGGAATGGGTTCATTGGGTACACGTTTGCATTGGGATTGCGATGGGTGATGCTGCGAAAATCTCTCCTCGCGTTCCTTCAACTTTCAGCTGGAGGAGAGTAGGAAGCTGAGAAGAGATGATACTACCCGGCCGTGAGGATCCACGCAATTGCGCGGATCAACGAAATCTCGGACAGAGCGAGGGAGACCAAAAGTTGGGAAAGATAGAGTGTGAATTTTCATTGTATGATAAGAGGAGATTGAAATGAGATGATGTCTATCTACTTCAGGGTCTGCCTAATATATCCTCCCCATCACTCTGTCCACCTCCGTTACCCCTGTATCTTTGGATATGCACTTGGAGACTGAGATTGAGTGAACTCAGAGATGCACTTAGAGGCTGTGATCAAGCGAGTTTGGAGATGCATTTGGAGGCCATGCTCGTGCCAACTTGGAGGCCGTAATTGAGTCAGTTCGGAAATAAACTTGCAGGCAGTAATCGAGCGACTGTGGAGATACACTTGGAGGCCGAGATCGAGCGTGTTTGGAGATGCACTTCCAGGCTATGATCGAGCAAGATTGGAGGAGTACTTCGAGGCGGTCGATTTGGAGTGAGGCGCGACGGCAGCTGAGACTCTTTTCATTCGTTCGCTTGTACTTGTGGGAATGTAGAGAGTTGAGTACAACATCCGCCGAGAGATGAGAAACTGGCAGGGAGCGGGAGAATGATGATCTTGGGATGATGCTGTACTTGCTGTATGCTGCACTCTGTGTTAACTCATGATCATGGCATGGAGAGATAGAGAGGGATGACTTAACTTCGTGTTCTTAGGTGATGGTAGAGTTGAGCACAAGAAAGAGAGAGATCAGAGGAGAAGGGGGAAATCATCATGAGAAAATGGGTCTTAAGAGTATTTCGTGTGCGAGTCAGTTGACCATCCCCGATATGGCAGATACGAGTCCCGATCCTGCCAGAACTAACACGGATTACAAGGTCTTCTCAACCCAATCAGGCCAGTCGTACCCCTAATTTCTCATATCCGCTCGTATCCTCCATATTGCTCCCATCTTCATCCTCCATCTCTCATTCTTGTCCACAACTCAACCATCATCGCAGAACACAAAGTGAAGTCATCCCTCTCTATCTCTCCATGACATGATCATGAGTTGACACCGAGTACAGCATACACCGAGTACAGCATCCACCCAAGATTGTTTGTCTTCCCTTCATTCACATGATTACGTGTTGACCCCTGAATGTAGCTTCAGCTTCCGGCGTACCTCCCTACACGATCGACCGCCATCAGCCGGCTCTCCATGAGAGCTTGAAGGTAAAGGCACATTGTCACATTCCCACAGTTGCGAGTTAACTAACTGATGAATAGAGTCTCATCACCCGGTGCGCCTTCGATCGACCGCCTCCAAGCACTCGTCCAATCCCGCTCGATCACAGCCCCCAAGTGCATCTCCAACCTCGCTTGATCACGGCCTCAAAGTGTATCTCCAGAGTCGCTCGATTACGGCCTGCAAGTTCGCACGATCATGGCCTCCAAGTGCATCTCCAAACTCGCTCGATTATGGCCTCCAAGTGCATCTCTGAGTTCACTCAATCTCAGTCTCCAAGTGCTTCTCCAAACTCGCTTGATCACGGCCCCCAAGTGTATCTCCAAGCTCGCTCGATTACGGCCGGCAAGTTCACACAAGCATGGCCTCCAAGTGCATCTCCAAACTCACTCGATCACGGCCTCACAGTATATCTCTGAGTTCACTCAATCGTCATTTTCAGGCGCACCTCAAATTGCTCTCAAGCACCGCCTGCAGCCAGTCCAGATATAGCGTGTGTAGAAGGGTAGCTATATAGATACATAGATACATAGATACATAGATACATAGATACATAGATGAAAATACAAACTGAATGCATGACTGTGATTCGAGGTGCTCCCAGACATGTCGCCGGCGCTCCCAGGTGCTCCCAGGCTTGTCGTCGGCGCTCCCAGTTACTCTGAAGGCCGGCAGGAATGCCCTCCTAGCGTCTGATACTCCTGATATTGACGCATCTAAGTTTACACTCCACATCCTCTCAGACCAGTGACTAAAATCCACTTTGCTGATGCTTTGCAACGCGACCCGTCACCTGGGCGACGAATAGCGTGTAATTCTCCGTCAGAGGGTACCAGGTTCCGTCAGAGCCGTCAGAGCCGTCGAGAACACCCGGGTGTTTCAGACGGAAACTAGAGTTGTTGCTGATGTTCCGTATCTGAAATGTATCCTATGGCTGTCATTCGCTTCCTTTGAGCGCGGGATTGCTACTGTGTAGTACATAGATATTGGCTGCCCTGCCACATCTCCAAAACATTGTGGACCTTGGCCATTCTGTGAAGTTTTCTTTCTTCTGCCTCTCTCTTCAATTCCAAGTCGTTATCGGTTTCTAGGCTATCCAATGCATGGTTAACGCCTGCCAATATCCCATTATTGGTTCGAGCAGAGTTCCTCACTCCAACCATTTCCCGAAGGGTCTCGATTGTGGTTTCTGACTGCCTCCAGCCGATAACGTCTCGCGCAAGGGAACAACTGGCCTTCACTCCGACACCATATAGTACAATTGAGAATATGTCGCGTGCCACATTGGAGAGATCAGTGGACTTTGAGTGCATTTCCTCTTGGTCATGCCACCATTCCGTGATATCCGGTAACCACAATCTACTGCTAATCTCCATCAGGTCAGAGTTGTAATCATCATGATTCGGATCGACTTGCCCTCAGTTTTTTGGCGATTCAGGTGGCGAATTCTTATGAAGCCTTGCGGCGGTCAATAAGCGTGCTGCGCAATTGCTTCGTCCAGATGTCGTTTCAGCCACATATCTTGGCATTAAGTAGTGTTCATCATCACTGCAGAAATTGAATGGATCAAAAGATGATTGACCAGATTGAGAAGCCATTGCAGAAGGGATGAAGTCATTGCTCTGGAGTTTGTCATGTTTAGTGACCGACAATCATCTGTGTTTGGCGCAGTATTTGTTCTCCACATACTTCAGAAATGTCTCTTGGGATTGGGTAGTATAAGAAGTCTCGTCCTCAGGATCAATATCCATTCCTTTGCCCCATTTCTTACACGATCACAACTTCCAAAAAGGCACAAGGATTCCTGCCCAAATCAAATGCATAGCCATCGTTTGATCGACTTCAGGATAGTATGTGGACAGCTGTTGACGCTCAAACTTCACAGCAAAGTACTAATGATCCTTCCACTGAGTATTCTTGTTGGCAAAAGCTCAGGAAATGCTGTCCATGTGATCGAATGTGTCATCATAGACGGTGGTAACATGATGCAGTGTGAGCTTACGCCTTTTCAACATCCAGAGAGTCCAGTTTCGGAATGGCCTTAAATCTTTCATGACATACTTGACGATTGTCCATTCATCCTCTGTTGTGTAGCGTGACCGGTAATAACTGTATTTGGGATTCTTCAGCCACTCACGAGTGAATTCTCGTAATCGGTAGGATTGCTCAAGCAACTCCACTCTCGAATTCCACCATGTTTTCACATCCCTAATAGGTAGGACTGCAATTCATACGTTAGCTTTTTGACTGTCGATTAACTCGTTTCAACGTCCTGGCGTCAACGTAATCAACACAGCTAGCATTTGCTGCTAGATGATGGTCACTTTCAGAATTTTCAAAATATCTTGAACTACGTACTTTCTCAATTATCCTTGCCAAACCTGGTTTCCTACCAGACACCTTGTTGATTCTAGCATTGCCCTCTTTTCGAAGTCTTTGACGATTCCCAATAGCTGTGCTTTCATTTTCTCCAAATTGCTGATGGCGCTCATGTTCTTCCCACGACTTTGTACAGCCTTTGACACTGAGACAGCTCACAAACACACCTAAAGCAAGCTGAATGACATGCGCCATGCATGGTATGTGGTTTCTCAATGCAAGCCACTCAATTCCTGAGGCCTCAATTGTGGATTGTAGTTCCCGAGTCATCGAGCAATTTGAGGAGGCATTGTCAGTTGGAATTCCAAATAAGCGGCCATCTGTAAGCTCAAAATGACTCAACACTTCCTCCAAATGTATGGCTAGCCTTGCTTCAGTATGTTGACCCTTGATCTGTTATCCGTAATTAACTGTAAAAATAGAGAAAGAACAGGCTATTAACTTCATGGAAAGCGAGTTGCACTTCCCGCATTGCCCAATTCTGATCCATATAGTATGCACTGACCAACATTATTGGTAATGTGTTTTTTGACGTCCACCTGTCCAAAGCTAAACAAATTGTATTTCTTGTTGGCAACTGCTTCTTAGTTGCATCCACAGTCAGTGAGTGTTCCCTCCTACAAATGATGCAGAGGGTGCCAGCGGAGGGTAGCACAAGGTCGCTACATAATGTGTTATATGACCGCCTTATCTCTAGGCTTGAAATAGCATTCCATGGAATATGAGCCGAAACAAATCCTAACATGAGGTAGCAATTCACAGTGTCTTGGTGAAATTTGGCAGATACGAAGTCCTTAGCTGCCAGTTTGGAGCGTTTTGTCTCGTAACACAGTCAATATAGGTTAGAAGTCAATGTTGACAACGCATTTCCTTTGTGAACTCACTATTGTAATCCCACGACTTCCTTGCCTCTTCAGAATGGCCAGTGCCGCTTCATTGACCGTGGAACTAGTCAATTCAGTAACCTCCGACTCTTTTAATTTGTTCAACTTCGCAATGTGCGCCTTTCCCAGCAAGTGTTTGCCCATTGAGCTGGTTCCATGTTCTGATAGATGGCGAAGAACTTGAGGACAAATGATACATATGATGCCAGGGCTGCCGGTCTCCTCAATTCTGCAACGCAAATAGAACCGCCATGTAGGCGTATGTCAAGAGTTCATTCAAGCAATAGAACGCACTGAGCCCATGTTCAGAGCAACCAACCAAGCATCCAATATGATTTGTAAAGTAAGGTCGTTCAAATCACAAATAACGACGGGTTCATTTTTGAAAGATATCATCACCTCTAGCAACTAGGTATTTAAAGATTTTGAATCCGACATGGTAGTAAGAGTTTGACAGCTGTGTAATTGGACTTGAAAGGATGTCAATAGGTACGGTATTGTTGAGAAGAATGCTGGTTCTTAAATATTGACTCTAGAGCTACCAGCAACAAAAATGTAAGCCCTGTGAGGCATTGCATGCATAGTTGTGAAGTTGTATACAAGGACGTATTGAAAAGACTGACTGTTAAAGATTTATTTTAGGTACAACACAATGCACTTCTTTGCTGTGTAGGTTACTGCGCCAGCAAAACCACTGTTGACGCTCTGTTGATGCTCATTTTTAGTAGGCAGTAGCGATATCGTACGTAGCATTTTTGCCTATGAAGGCACCCAATGAATCTATTACGGATTAAAGCCGACGCACAGCCCATTGATTATGCAAGATGCAAGACCAAATATCATTGACGCTCTGTTGACGCTCATTTCAAGGGTGTGGCAACGAGCGTTTAACTGGTCCATTTAACAATGAAACCTCCAATATATTCACATTGTCAGGATGTGACTCTGTAGCCGTTGGATCGCCAAAAGTGAAAGACTGTGAATCATTGATGCTCCATTGACGCTCACATTACACACAGTCTAACCTTTATTGTAGGCTCAATCATTGTAGTCCAAATGTATATTTGCATTATTGACAACCAATATATCCTTTCTGCGTATTACGATTTGCATCCAGATGCTTTCTCGGCCCTTACTATCTGATTGACTACTGCATGCGTGATATGAGCGATAATGACATAGCCAAAATATGTTTCAGCACTTTCAGCCGGCAATTTGTGGCATGCAGATCCAGCCACTAATTTTTGATTAATGTAGCCTGACTGTCCCACCATTCCTGATCCAGCTCCTTCTCCTTGATTTCCATGACCTACCATAAGCAATTTTCAAAATCTCGACCATGTGGACCAGGGCTAAGCGGAGAGTTATGCAATTGAATGCATAGAGGAATGCAGCATGATGGTTGTCATGAATCCAGGTTCGTATTGCACGTGACTGCTCCTTCTATGATTTGTATAACATCACTTGCTTCAGAGTTGTTGGTAAATTTTGTCAATAATTTGGATCTTGCTTACACACTGAGCAGTAACAGGGAAGTTGATAACTGGCTTATTGGTCGTCTAATGGCATGATTTAGAGTTGACCACATTCGAATGGTGCGTACGACCCTTGCACAAGCACAGATGAATTTTCATGTCTCACAATTTGGTCACTGGATTCAAGAAATAGCTGACACGTAGGAAAATAGAAACTCAAATTGCTTTTCACAGCTACATGGGATCGAAAATTTCACTTTGCATATCGATTCCTCCGCAGACACAGGAGCTGTCAACATGACTTAGTCCGAATCTGATTTCTATACGGTAATTAGCTTGGGAGGCAATATGCAGTGGTAATATCTTACAGGTTCAACCGGCATCACATACTTAATCTGCGACGAATGCAACGCCGTGCTGGGCGGGAGAGAAGATATGCGTTTGGGCGACTGTGCTTTCCCTGACTCCAATCTGATACGGCTACTGCCTGGTGGAGAACTACCATGCGGCGTTCGCGATATTCCGGGGACGAGATCTACAGTCTGTAAATGCTCTGCAAATGTAGTCGGGGGAGGTGCAGCTGCAACTTGATCCGTTTGGGTCTTAACGACTACTGGAACCTTGCATTTGGTCGTTCCGTACTTCTTATCACGTTCGCGGAAGTATTCAGCCGCGTCACCCCATCCCGGTTGTGTCAATTGGTCAAGCTTCATCTGCTGCTGCCACAACCTCTCCATGCGGCATTGTACCGTTTTGGAGATTGTGCCCATCACCCAGCCAGGTTCGTCATCTTTGCTCAGCTTGCCCTGCTCTGTATCTTCCTCATCTCCCTCATCTTGCACATCCTCCGCATCGTCGATACTTGCAGGATCGCTCAGGCTGTCGCCGACAGCATTCAGCATCTCTTCACATGTCTTTTCAGGCTATCTGAAGGCCAATCCCGCCTTTTCAACAATGATCATATCTTGCTGCTTCTGCTTAATGGCTGTCTCTGCATCGTCAACTTGCTTTCTTGCCACCGTGGTCTTTGTCTCCACTTAATCCTCCATCCATTGCTCTTCCTCTTCGTTGCGCAAAAAGTGCGTTTCTCTTCTTTTCTCCACCGCAAACATCGATTTGCATTGCAAGCTATGCAATGCTCCAAAGGCTCGGACCCTCTCAGCCTGCAGCCCGTCCTTCCCTTCATTCGCTTGATGACATCGTCGTGTGTACTCCATTGTCGATTTGCCATATTTGCCTGCTGGGAGAGGGGAAAGGTTCTGTGTGGAGGCATTGACCAGAATATTTCGTGTTGACTGTTATTAGGAGAGATGTTGGATGTAGCAAGATATGGACCATATGGAGGCAAGCTGCATCTTTATGTCAAGGTTGTTACACTTGAACAACTTGAACAAAGCAAATTGTGTGTTTTGACCGTCAATAAATTGGGAATAGTCATGATAACCATGCAACATGAGCAACGACACTAGTTTCTGTCAGAAACACCCAGGTGGTCCGGATGGCTCTGACGGCTCTGACGGAACCTCATACCCTCTGACAGAGAATTACACGCTACCCGTCGCCCAGGCGACAGGTCGCATTCCACACATACCTCCTTGACTTTTTGGTGATGTATACTTACATCAGAACGACACGCGTGTTACACGCTTCTCGCTGGCTGCATTCAAGCTGAAGCCCTTTACACAACGCCTGGCAATATATATGCCTTCTCCGGCCGCCGCGTCTTTGGGAATGCTGCTGGTGCACCTGGAAATCATAGCTACCACTTATAGTTCAACGATTTTCAACACTTATGCATTCAGATTGTATTCTCATCAATGTATCTATGTATCAATATAGCTACCTATCTACACACAGTATATCTAGACTGGCAGCACACGGTGATTGTCAGCAGTTCGAGGTGCGCCTGATGATGACGAGCGAGTGAACGTCCACTTCCGTTAACCCTGTATCTCCGTACACCCGGCTTCGGTGATGAACAATGTACTTGGAGGCAGTGATCGATCAAGTTCAGAGATGAACTTGGAGGCCTAGCTCAACTGACCTTGGCGATGGACTTGGAGGCTGTGATCGTGCGAACTTGGAGGTCGTAATCGAGCGAGTTTGGAGATACACTTGGAGGCGCTGAGCGAGGTTGGAGATGCACTTGGAGGCCGTGATCGTGCGAACTTGGAGGCCGTAATTGAGCGAGTTTGGAGATACACTTGGAGGTTGTGATTGAGCGAGTTTGGAGATGCACTTGGAGGCCATAAGCGAGCGAATTTGGATATACACTAGGAGGCCGCGATCGATCAAGTTTGGAGATCCACTTGGAGCCCGTGATCGTGTGAACTTGGAGGCCGTAATCGAGTGTGTTTCGAGATGCACTTGGAGGCCTTGATTGTGCGAACCTGGAGGCTGTGATCGAGCGAGTTTGGAGATACACTTCGAAGTTGTGATTGAGCGAGTTTGGAGATGCACTTGGAGGCCGTAATCGAGCGAGTTTGGATATACACTTGGAAGCCGTGATCGAGCGAGATTGGACGAGTACCTGCAGGCGGTCCATGGACAGTGCGCTGGGTGCTGAGACTGTATTTCATCAGTTAGTTAACTCGCAACTGTGCGAATGTGACAAGGTGACTTTACCTTTCAGCTCTCATGGAGAGCTAGCTGATGGCGGTCGATGGTGGATAGAGGCACGCCGGAAGTTGAAGCTACATTCAGGAGTCAACTCGTAATCATGAGAAGGAAGGGAAGACAAACAATCTTTGAGTGCTGTACTCAGTGTATGCTATACTTGGTGTCAACTCATGATCACGCCATGGAGAGATAGAGAGGGATCACTTAACTTTGGGTTCTGCGATGATGGTTGAGATGTGGATGAGAAAGAGAGATATAGGGGATAAAGATGAGAACGATGTGGAGGATACGAGAGGATATGAGAAATAATGGGTACGACTTGCCTGATTGAGTTGGGAAGACTTTGTATCGGTGTTATTACACACCGGATCAGGACTCGTACCTACCTTATCGGGGATGGTAAATTGACTCGCACACGAAATTCTCTTAAGTCCCAGTTTCCCATGCTGATTCGTCCCATCTCCTCTACCATCACCTAAAAACATGAAGTCAAGTCATCCCTCTCCATCTCTCCATGCCATGATCAAGAGTCAACCTGGCTCGAGGAGCATAGGATGAGGGTGAGAAGATATTACACTACCCAGCTGCGAGGATCCACGGAATTGCGTGGATCCACCAATTCGTGGAAAGCGTGAGTGGGATCAACAGATGGGAAAGATTGAGTGTGTATTTCCTATAGACCGACAGAGCGAGGAGAAACAGCGAAACGGCCATCGGAGGGCGATATGCGACGCGACATGTGGTATTGACGCCGGGTGTGGAGTGATCCGCCACCCGGCTGCATCTGCCGGCTCTGACGGAGGGAGTGCACTCTGACAGAGCAATTCCGCCCAGACGGAAATGTTTTCAGCTGATGAGGATGACTCAGTTTTTAGTGTCAGTTGTATATATGATCCCGGTGATCTCTTGAGACAAACATCACCAGACGTCCTTTCAGTCGAAGACTGTCCTATTTATATGTAACATCACCGAGATTTCGGCTGTCATACACTTCAATTTGTCTCTGTAAACAAACATACATCATCGGACCGACTCTCTGCAAATCGCGGCACTGTTGGTAACCCCTGCAACCTGCAGCTATATGCAGGTGGATTCAGCATGAGAACAACGTCCAAGTTGGCGGTCGCTCAGTCTATTTTCACTTGAAGCTAACTATATATTCCTCAGAACTTCCCACTTCTTTTGGATATTATCTTCCTCTCCTTTTCCACACCACCATTTCTTGGCTACACAAACCTCTGAGACAGGTAAGAGTGGATCCTAATCGAGCAACATGATGGGCGCTTCATCCAATGCGTCAATTGAAGGGACCCAGCAAAAACACAAACACCAGTTAGTCCACCGCGAAGCTGCCAATGTAGCCACCAACAACATGACCCAGAATACACATTTAGAAATCATCAGTGAAACCGGAAGGAGCACGAACAAGAAGCAGCATGCAATAGGATGTGAGTACATCCATATCATGGTAGACGGCCGTCAATTGATCACCTAAAAAACAGCGGGTACACAGAGCGAGCTACGTGACCAATATATGGCGGCCTGTAACGGGATACCCCCATGGTCGACAAAAGCCTTTGTCCACACATTCTGGGCAATTGAACATCACGATGTTGTCAGCTCTGGCATTTTCAAGTACGAATTTTGTGATAACCGTCCCCAAGAATGGACGAAAAAGGCTTGAAATATCATAGAGGAGGCTGCGGAAGCATATATGGTAGAGGTAATTGCCGATTCTCACTTTCAGAAGTAGCAACTAATTTCTTGTAGGTTTTCAACATGTCTGCTACTATGGCAAGGCAAGGAGGTCGGGTACAGCTGGAACGGACAGAGAGGCACCTTCCCGTGAATATGGCCAAAATGGCCAACGGAGGGTTTTTGCAGGCCTCGATAGAGGAAATGCAACACCTGATGAGAAAACCTCGTGCAGAAGTCCAAGAAGAGAAGAACCAGGCTCTTGAATTTCCTCGGCATAGAATGATGAAAGCTGTGATATAACGACACCCGACATTGGTTTATGGAGATCAAACGGACTGCTACCTTGCTTGCCAAAATGGCACATCGAAGAATCCTCGGACAAGCTCGAGGCGCAAAGGAACAGGTCCACCTCCTCAAGACCAACAGAAAGAGCTGACACCAGAACTAAGGCCCCCTCCACCCGGAACGCCACCTGCGCCATCCAATGACAATCATGGCGCCGAAAGTTCCCACATTGCCAATCTGCCTGCTGGATATGTATATAAACCTACTCTTCTTCTGAGCGCTCAATTTTACGTTCATGATGCATCTGCTGAGGATAGCAACCACGATGAAGATTATATTCCAGATTTGGGGACTGATGACGGAACATCCACTGGTTAGCACACCATCTGCTGCATCGTAATACAGCTAACATCCATTTTGCACACGACAGCAGCCTATTAAGTGAAACTGCCAGTGGAAACGAACATGGATCTTATGGAAGGTGATTTTTGAGTGTGATATTGTCTACATTTACCGGACACCTTATAGTATGTATTGAAGGATCTATTTAGATGTATTAATAAAGAACCATGTAGAGATACAGAAGATAGTACATGAAGACAATAGAAAGGCTGTCAAAACACCATTAATGATATATTCTGCAAAATGAAATGGTTGTATATTTTGGATATGCCCGTGGCAAAATGAGCATCAACGGAGCGTCAACGATTCTTGGTCCTGTAAGTCGTGTAATAGAAACGCGACTTGGACGTAATTACACATAATGGAAGTGTTTCCATTCGTGATAGTCATGAAACAAAGCGAGACGGTCCCTGGGCCGATCTTGAAAATGAGCGTCAACGGAGCGTCAACGATTTTTGGTCCTGTAAGTCGGGTAATAAAAATGCGATTTGGTAGTGAATACACATAATGGAAGTGTTGACACCCTTCATAGACAATAGAGAAAGCAACACGCTCCCTGCCCCATCTTGGAAATGAGCGTTAACAGTGCATCAATGATTTTAAATCATCTTAGTCTGGTATTTAAGAATTTTGTAGTGGTGATACATACCGACAGCATTGACAACCATTAAAGGCAGAACAGAAAGCGAGACGGTCCCTGCCCCATCGTCAATAGGAGCGTCAACAGAGCGTCAACGATTTTTGGTCCTGTAAGTCGGGTAATACCAACGCGATTTGTTAGTGATTACACATAATGGAAGTGTTGCCACCCTTTATAGGCAAAAGAGAAAGCAACACGCTCCATGCCCCGTCGTGAAAATGACCGTCAACATAGTGTCAGCGAATTTAGGTCTTCTTAGTCTGGTAATTAAGCATCTACGGTAGGCAATTTTATGACCTCATATGGTCCTTGGCATTGGTCAATCCTTCGATAGAACATGGTCCAAAAGTGGCGGGCAGCTGCCTGCTCGCTAGGTAGTAATGAATTTCAAATGACTGACCCCGCACAGAGACTGCGATCATTCAATATAGAGACATACTAATCAGTATGGGACGGGATTGTTCGGTTATGATTTTCTTGTGCGACAGAAAAGATTTTCTTGTGCGACAGAAAAGATTATCTCTCCGTGCATTTTAGAATTCTCGCAATTGGGCTCTTGTTATGTCAGGATATTCAAATATTCGTCAGTACTGACCTGTATGGGGCCATATATGTTTTCTGTTCTCAGACTACCTGTGCTGCCTTCAGAATTCATTCGTTGTACATACTGCTCTCACAGACCTCGTGATCCAAGTATTATTGAATTCTTGTCCGTTCAGCGTGGTATGCATCAGTATGTTTCACAATTTTAAACCATCATCATTCTCCCGCCGTTGTGCTTCGAAATACATGACAATACCACTCAATGCAAACCCAATGATACCGGAATCGTCCCCACTGGACAAGCCCAGAAACAGATCTTTAGCTCAGTTGAAAAATGATGACACTCACGGTATTTTCAATACTGGGCTGTATTGCGCCTTACTTATGAGTGATGGTCCCTTTCTGAATCAACTGCTTTGAAAGAAATCCATGCCTCGGTTAAAGTTTGACTGATGGGATTGTATTTCCCAATACTACTCTGTATAGCGCTATATGCGCTGATAGCTCCATTTTTGGACTCTCTGCCTTCAAAGAAATCCTTTGCTCAGTTGGGCTTAATTAGTTTTATGGTATCTTCAAATACAGCTCTGTATAGCATTGTACTTATAAATACCGGCTTTTCTCTATCCAGCGCCTTTACAGATATCTCTGGCTTGGTTGGAGTGTGAATAGTGTTAAGGTATCGAAACGTACTGCTCTGTATAGCGATGTACCTATAGATATTACTTGATTTCTGAACCTCCGCATTTGGAGAAATTGTTGGCTCGGTTCGAGTTTGACAGGAGCACCAGTATCATTCAGTACTCCAACGTATGGCTCTGTACATATAGATACCAGGTTTTCTTGCCCCGGCGGCCTCAGAGATTTTTGGCTTGATTTCAGTTGGACTTATATACAGGTATTCTGGAATACCTGACTGTTTAGCTCTGTACCCGCCAGTATTTTCTTTCCAGTGAACTTATGA
>Ga0307512_10003217_pt1 | contig 19327 bp, 9 predicted proteins | sample 14_EM_MG_FD_200267 | JGI IMG/M metagenome (GOLD analysis project Ga0307512, IMG submission 200267) | Populus trichocarpa ectomycorrhiza microbial communities from riparian zone in the Pacific Northwest, United States - 14_EM | ecosystem: Host-associated > Plants > Roots > Unclassified | place... | reverse complement strand
AGTCTCTCTCCTTCTCACTCCCTTCTCTCTATACCTTAGTCTATACACACGGTTCTCCCCATACAGTAACAGGAAGTTCCTGGGAAAGCTCGAGTGACCCGGTATGATGTTGCTTCAATGGGACTAATACCGAGCCATTTCTTTGCTTGTATCCGTGTGGTGACTATTATGAGTCGTCAGCGTACACATCGGGCACTTCAAGAATCGCTTAGAGAGATCTTGTCCCGGGATTAGTTGCCGAGCAAACCGCTTGAAAAGGCCTGAGAAACAAGAAATTGATCCTAAGTATAGAAGATTTTTAGCGGCAAAATAAACGCTACTTTTGAGAATCTTTTTTCTGATTTGTTGCACTTCCTATTTGGGATGCCGATCATTATATTTGACCAACCGATGGTCGGGACGGCTCAGAGTGGCAACGATTGACCAAGGACTACTTAAGTACCTGGGCTGATAAATGCAACAACCCAGCACCCTCCCTCCTCTCTCTCTCTTCCTCGAGTAAACACCGAGACTTACGCAACTCTAAGCCAATATTCATCCCTCCATACCTATGTCAATGTTTATGCGTTCGGTGGGTTTTCACTTAGGCGCATTGGTACTTGCAGATCCACCCGTAACACCCATTACTCGCGTTTTGGTGCTAAGTCGGTCCCTTTTCAGATGTCGACACTGCTTGAATAGGTTTGGAGTCTTGATTTCGCGCGCATATCCAACTTCTTGGTAATACGATGGACATTTAGAGAAGTACTCATACACGTCGTTTCCAAAGTTTCGCAACAAATCCAATGAAAACGCTCATCGCTCCACCTATTACACCGGGAAAGAGAATACGGATCACCCTGATACGTATCGTAGCAAAGAAAATATGCTTTTGTAACTAGGAGTATATCCTCCGGGCTCTGTGCAAATCGACCAATAGCGCCTTCTTGTGTTTCCAATTCCATAAATTTCTCTTTCGCTCACATTGCCGTATCCTAATCATCTGCACAACATTTAGGCAATGAGTAATCTCAATGAGAAATGTGATAGACTTACCTCCACTTGCGAGTTGGGAGTGGAAAGACCACTTCACAATACGCTGGCGAGGCGATTGCTTGCAGCAGCTGTTTATATTTATAATCAGTCGCGAGCACATAAGTATAAGGTTGATTCGTGATTGGGACTTACTGCAATTATTTTGGTCCTTAGTCAACTCTTGATACCTCAACTCTCCAACAAAATAGAAGCCACCCACGGCAAAGACGCTGAATAGAAACACACAAAGAAAGCTCACAAGGATCGCCCGAATAGCCTGTGTCCAGGCCGTCGCGCTGTACGGTAGCGAGCTCTGGTGGGATCCGATGGAAGGCAGCCGACGAGACGACCTCCAACTTCTCCTGAATCGACAAGCCAGGTCAACCCTGGGCGCGCTGCCGACAACCCCGAGAGGTGCACTCATGACAGATTCAGGGCTCACACCTGCGGCAGTGGCCCTCGACGCCAGACAACAATGGTTCGTGGCAAGACTAGCAAGTGCATGCGAAGGCTCCAAGTCGAAAAAGCTTTACGATTATCCCACACCTGGAGCACCTGTAGGCATGGTAGCCGTGTCAGAGCACGCGCGCGGCAGGAGAACAGAGACGATGCGCTGGCCAGACCCAGGGGAGAAGCCAGCGGTCAAGACCACCATACTGGAAGAGGACGCCGCGGCCAAGAGAGCCGCCGAGCGATGGGTGAGAGAGAAGGAAGGCAAGGCGGGATCTGGCACCTGGACGTGGTGGACGGACGGATCTCGTACAGACGATCGGAGAGTGGGAGCCGCAGCAGTTTGCTTAAACGGAGACGGGTGGACAGTCTTCCGCAGCTACCTCGGCACAGGACGAATGGAAGTGTTCGACGCCGAATTGGGGGCAATCGCAGTCGCCCTCTGAAAGTCCGTCACAAGAGCGGAGGCGCTACGATCACACGGAGTCACCACAGTGGGAATCTTCAGTGATTTGCAGGCAGCAATTAGAGGGACAGCGCACCTGGACCCAGGGCCAGGGCAGCAACTTGCAAGAGCAATTGACGAGCATGCCATGGCCCTTCGCGCCCACGGCATCGAAGTCGTGATCCACTGGGTCCCGGGACATTCGGGCATCCCCGGGAATGAGGAGGCTGATCGCCAGGCAAGCACAGCACGAGAAGACCGAGGCTACACATTACATGAGCGAATATACACCTCGGCCGCGAATAGAGCGAGACGGATCTCTGAAAGGAGGACGGCGGCGAAGGCGGACTGGGAAGCCGACAAGTGCTCCAAGCACTACGGCTATAGGCTGAAGGGCAAGGCGGGGAGCAAGAGACCCGTCCCAATGTCAAGCGTGAAATCACTGGCAGCAAGGTTCTATAGACTGAGGAGCGGGCATGCACCGACTGGAACGTACCTAAAGCGGTTCGGACACAGAAAGGTCGACCAGTGCTGGTGGTGCAGAGAAGGAACGCTACAGACGCGGGAGCATCTCCTCCGCCACTGCAGCCGATGGAAATCACAGCAGAAAGCGCTCTGCACGGCGGTAGAAAAGGCCACAGGATGGGAAGCGGGCAGATGCCGGCATGTGCAGATATCTGAGCTGTTTTCCATGGAGATATGCGACCAGGCGGTGATGGACTTCCTGGCAGCCACAGACGTCGGGAAGTTCCCGCCCAGGCAAGCCGAGGAGTGCGGGCAGGAGGAGAGCGGACAGGAGGAGTGTGAGTAAGGATGCTTGGAGCGGGGGCGATCTCTCTTTTCGTTGATCTCTTTTGTTTCTTTTGTGTGGGCTCTATATCTTTTTTGCTTGTGATTTCATTTGTCAAAGGGGACGATGGGTAGCGGGTGGAAGCTCCGCCATCTAGCCGGCTCGCCCGGAGGCGGAGGGGGTGTCTAGACTCTGTCATACTCTAATTAGAGTGAATACAGTATGAATAAAACAAAACAAAAAACAAAACAAAAAAGGATCGCCCGAAGCATCTTAACCCTCCAAATTTTCAGGTTAATCAAACTCCATGAAGGTAACAAGATAAAGGGGAGAAACTGCCCAACTGTCAACCAAAGCATAAAAAAAAACCCAGCCACTCCTTGCTTTGGTGATCTGAATCCTGTAAGATAGTAAATAGTCACCCACGGCGCGGCAAGCCCACCTATCATCACAAGGTCCATAATATATTTCATCCGTTGTGTAGCTGCTTGCTGATGATTAACATTTCCGATTTGTAGTACATAATAGTACTTCTCGGGGATGGAGGCTTTGTCCTTAGCATAGACCTCGATTTTGTCCTCGGCTTTTTTCTTAGTTTTTTTCTCGGCTTTGTTGAACACTGCGTTAAAAACGCTTAGCGAAGATGACTTGGAAGATGGCATGACATTCTTGAAGTGCCTTTGGAGGATGAGCCGAACGAGTGGTAAACTCATTCCCAGGTGATAGAAGTACGTTTTCCATCGCAATACGCCCTTGCTGGCATCACAAAACATACCAAAGCATATAATAGGTTTATCTTTTTTCTCCGGTGAAATCTTCCTCCGTATTTGCCGTTCCGAGTCGCTCGATTGCTCCTGTCCTTTTTCGGCGATTAGGCCATCCAATAGCTTCGGCTGTTCGTCGAGTTCTCCGACCCACCCCTCAAAAACCGCCCCTCTTCTCTCAGCCTCTTCCATAACGGACGAGCGCACCATATAGACCGCCGTATAGGATGGAGTGACGAAACCGCTCACTATGTTGATGAAAGACATCAATGCGTAAGGTACTAAGGTCAACTGGTAGGCACTGTAATCCTCAAGCTTATTTGCCCTCAGGAGGTTGATGACGGAATAAAGCTGCCCGAGTGCAACAAACAATCTGATAACATTGTAGCTGCTCGAAATACCAACGTCGTGTTTCGATATATAGGGCTTGTTGTCGGGGGATGAATCGCTACTCCCACTCTTCAGCAGTTTAGCAAAGCCACTAAAACTAAAGTCGGTTGAAACGCACCTTCTTGATCTTTTCCATCCAGCTTTCTTCGGAGTGGTACCTTCGAAACTTGTCTTGATAGTCCGCGTGGTGTTTCCATCTGACTTTGCAGTGCGGGGGAAGTCGAACGAGCATGTATTGGCCTTTTTGGCAATTCTGGAGTTGCCTAACACTGTGCGGCGCATCTTCTGGGCATTTGGTCAGGGAGCTGTGACACACGGCATCATCTCGGCATTTTTCTATATGACATTTGTTGAGGGAACTGTTACACTGCGGGCACGGGGATCTGTGACAATACTCTTGCTTATTGGACAGACAGTGCAACGCATTATCCTGGCATTCCCTGCTGTAACAATGCTCGGCACTTTCTCGGCATTCCTCCCTGTGACAATGCTTGTTATTTTCAGGGTATTCGTTGGATAGGGGTCTGTGACAATGCTCGGCGTTAGCGGAGTGTTTGTATAGGGATCTGTGACAACGCTCGACAATTTCTGGGTATTTGTTGGGTGGATAAGGCTTTGCATTTTTTCGGCATTCCTCGCTGTGGCAATGATCGGTATTTTCTCGGCATTCCTTGCTGTGACAATGCTTAACATTTTCTTTGCATTCCTCGCTGTGACAATGCTTGGCACTTTCTGTGCATTCCTTATGACATTGCAGTGTCTTGTGCGCGCGCGGCAGGCGACATAGGCCATGTACATTAATAAAGCGTTGATGCAAACCTTCGACTCCCTCTTCTTGACAGTAGATCGCTGTCCAGTTGGTAACGTCGAGGGGCGGTGTCAGTTGCTGTGTCGGGGACGGCGGTGTCTGTGGGGGCGGTTTCAATGTTGTTACCCGTACTCTAATATCTTGTTCCGTGTTGCTGTCGACTCTCTGTATTAGCCTTACTACTAAAGACTGGACACGCCTGAATTGGGAGGGACGTACGACGACTGTATTTTGTCGTCCTCTTCTGCGCTTGGTGCATCTGCTTGTACTGTAATCTTATTTGTGGTCTTGCTGTCTCTGTTTCACGATTAACCTTACTACTAAAGATACCCGGACACGCCTGAACTAGGAGGAACGTACGACAACTGTACTTCGTCGCTCTCTTCTGCGCATAGTGCACCTGCTTGCACAGTACTCATATGTTTGGTCTTGGAGTTTCTGTTTCACGATCAGCCTTACTACTGAAGATACGCGGACACGCTTGAATTGGGAGGGACGTACGGCAACCATACTTCGTCGCCCTCTTCTGGCTTCCATTCTTTTGTGCGTGCAACTGTGCATAGTGCACCTGCTTCCAATGCACGTTTCAGAGGATCATGTTCCCTTAATGCCAGGAGTTCCATGGTCCGGCAAGCTGTCAGGAGTCCAAAACATGGAAAAATGAGAGCCTTGAGGGAGAACATTATTGTATAAAAAGCGCTGTATCCAGGACTGAATCGTATGGTAAATGCGTGGGCAATGTAGTTGGTGATTACGAACTGCAGTATCGGAAGAAGTAAGGTTGACGTGCAGTTTATCACTTCATTGCTGAGTTTCGGTGGGATCGTGGTATTCGTCGTAGCTCGTATAACTAGCGATGAAACGAAGGATTTCTGTAGAACCGCCTGAACGGCCGCGAACCAAGCGAGTTGCCGAAGAACTGACATACTGGTGGATACGCCCTGTAGGCCTGAGACAGCACAAGATTTTGCGTAGAGTTACTGAAAGCACGGGTATTTCGCAGACAGAATGAAAGCGGTGAGTGAAAGGGCTAGGAACGATGAGTTCAGTACAGTGTATCAGCAGATGAACTCTCATGGGAAGGCCTGAACGTAGTATGGGCATTAGCTATAGGATGGTCTATCAGCTAGACTGTGCTTCTAGGTGCGCTTCCGGAGATCTCTCCATCCAACTCATCGAGTTTCATTAGGGAACATCCGATGGAAATCAGTATCAGATGTGGTGAGTTCCAGCCAGTGTGCGGGTTTGGTGGTGACGGACTATGCGTTCGCCAACTCGTGAGACATGTTACCGCCGCCCTGAACTAGGCTACCTTCCTTTCCTTAGACCTGGAGGGTGCCGGGAAAGAGCTTTCCATTCCAATGAAGCACTGCAAACGACCAAACTTTTGCACATTGCTGCTTGTAATGTGTTGTATGCAACCCATCCCCTGCAACTCAACAATTGTGTGAGCAAGTAGGTATCCGGAAACTCAGCTGGGATAAGAAGAGTCACTACTCTCAGCTCATGCTTCCCCAAACAACCTAGGATGATCAATAAAACCAATACTTTGTGTTTGTGATTCCAAGAGAGCAAAGGATTTGAAACAATAGGTATTATGTAATGTTACGACTACCACTAATTCTCGAACATCTACAACCATCTTCGGGAGTGTTTACGTTGTGGAGGTTTTAGGAATGCAGTATAGTGGGCAGCTCACAGCTTTCATCATACGGTCCACACCATCTACCCCGCCCCCCAAGGACAATTGGATCGCATGCGAGATAGACCGTAGCATGCATACGAAAATCGCAAAACGAGTAGTATGACACGAAAGAATAACATCAATGGCATTACTAATTCGAATTTTGTGATCCGCTGTACGCACTGGGCAACCATATGAGGGGTTGGATATACCATGATGTGTTGTCCAAGCATACAGCCGAGAACTGGTGGAAGCCTTGAAGCAAATAGCAATCTAGCGTGGCTACAAACAAATTGTGAGATTGTCTATGTATGTTCAGATGCTACAGAATTGGCGAATTATACAGGATTCAGTAAGTATATGCATCCTTCTATCAAATAGGTTCTTTGACCGGTTCGCAAATCCGACTGGGTGAATGTCATAATTTATCGTTACTTAGCACATTTCTTTGAGTCGATGTCTCAGGTGCCTAATGCAGGTGATTGCTGGCAGGATTGGTTTCGGATGTGTTGCAGGGATTGGAACCAGCATTCTTTTCCACCTTATCCAGCTGCTAGCCACTGAGTTGAGGTGACCCAAAGCAGATAATCATCCGGTATGCGGGCCAGTGGATGATACAGAGGTGCTGGAAACTGACAGCGGTATCTAGCCGTGACTTTGCGTTCTAGGACAAACGCCAGTGCTACCAGTATCTGAGAGATCCTCGGATCAAAAACAGTACAAGCCTGTACTAGAACTAACTAAAAACTATTTTAATCGTATCACTCGATTGCTACAAGGGAACAGACAGTTCAGAAGTACACATATGTTCGATTCCTCACCTGGCCTCTGCCAGTTCGCGAGTGGAGACCTTTCGTACCGCATGGAAGAATTATTTCAAGCTTTATTTAGATTTAATTGATTGGTATGGTGTGACAGCATATGACCCAGCACGCGAACGCAGAGCTCTAAACATCTCGCGCGTTGCGAACACATCTAGTAGAAGAATCTCCGGCTATCGACCACGTCATCTATGACGTCACGGAGTAATAACCAGTGTTCCTAAGAGGCCAGGCCGGCATGGCTTTGTAGAGGCCTGGCCTGCCTTAGCGGTGGCTTTTAAATGAGGCTAGGCTAGCCTGACCGGTTTTTGTAGACATGCGCGTGTTGCGGTGGGCGTGGAAAACTCGTTAACCGTCTAAGTTCTAAAGAGAGAGGAGAAAGGAGAAAGGAGAAAAACTAAACGACACTATGTCAAATGAACCATACTGAAATGGCAATCCGCGTAATAGAGAAGCATCACATAATGCCCAACGATGATCTTTGGCAAAAGCCCAGCATTTCCGTCAACTGTAAGTACCCTTGGCATTTGCAATACTGCCGGCATTCACATTCGCAGGCATTTATTAATACCGCCGACATTTACAATTAGTGCCGGCATTCATAAACCACCCTATCTCGCCCGCGACTCCAATACCACCTTAGAACACAAAGATAAGTCATCCCTCTCAATCTGCCCATAACAGAATTTTAAGTTATGCATATCTGATTCAGGATTTAGCCGGAAAGGCCTACAAGCTGGTAGAATGGCCTACAAGTTACTAGAAGGCCATCAAGGCTACTGGAAAGGACTGGAGAGTCATTGCTAATGCCATCGAAGCTACTAGAAAGGACTGGAGAGCGATTGCTAATGCAGTGAGTCATTTGTGTAGATTCATTCACGAGTTCTCACTCGCCAGTCTCCACTTCGTGTATATAAAGGCATAGATTTTCACTTTAATAGCTTTTTTGTTCTCTAGACAATCACTTCTGTACGATAAACAATTCAACCTCTTGTGTAGAGTTATTGTTCTTATCAAGTTAATAGCGGATACCGTCTCCAGCCAGTTCCGTAGCCCGCTCCCAGTCACTCGAGATTAACCATCTCCAAGTGTAACTCAAAGTGCCACGCCAAGTACACTCGATCATCGTGTCTAAGTACGGTCGATTACCATCTGTAGGTGCGCTCGATCACCGTCTCCAAGTGCGTCTAAGCATGCTGTCTTCAAATGCAACCGAAGCTTTGCTTTTTTAAAAAACCCAGACCGTCTAGCTGGTTCCGGTTCCGGTTCCGGTTCCTGGCCCCGAAACAACCGTGCGCACGGTTGACTGTTCGGTCTGCCAAGACCCCAGAGATCGCGGGATGAAGAGAAGGCGGCTCTCGTAACCAAGATCAGAGACGTATTAACTAGTGCAGCCCTGTTTCCCGACGCAGAGGTTTTCGTAGCATTGGTGAAAGATATGGCCGATAATAAAAGAGACTCCGGTGTACCTACTGCAAGATGGACAATCACATCACCGAACAATGCAGAAAACGGAAACAGGCTTTGGAATGTGGAAACGGTGGCATCAACGGGAGAACATGCTACTGCGGGCTCCCGGCAACTTCAAAGTTTGCTGCATTCACTTTAAATTCACGAAGGAGAAATAAAACAAAGTTAACAAAGGCACAGCATCACTCACTACTACCGTAGATCAAAATGTTGCATGTATATATAGGGCTGACACGACGGGACCGCTAACGGGGGCTGATGGCATACTTCCCTCATATATAGCTCGAGTTTTTCTCCTTCTCTCTTCTCTGTTTCTAAGTCTATTCACACGGTCTCCCCTTCACTATTTCAACATAAAACTTTCTCTGACTATCTAGCCATGCTCTTACCACAGCCACCACTGCCCAAACGATATGAGTCAACACGGTAAGTGTGGCTCATTATGGACTTTTTGACGAAACGCAGGGCTACAATATTGATGCTCTATATACACCTACCTTCCAACTTTTGTTGAACACTTTGAGCACTCCCTCAAAAAATTGCGAATAATCCAGGACAGCCGTGACTTCTTGCATGGCTTTGTTGAAAACTTTGTCGAAACTTCTCGCGAAGATACCTGTTCATCATTGACTTCTTGCGAAGATACCGTACCATTCTTAACTTCTTGTGAAGATATCGGTACATCCTTGGCTATTTGCGAAGATATCGGGACCATCCTTGACTTCTTGCAAAGATATCTGGACGTCCTCGGGTGTTGGCGAAGCTGTCTTGACATACTCGTGACGAATGTTGGGGATGAGCCGAAAGAGTGGTAAACTATCTGGACTAAGGCGGGCACTAACTTTAGCTCGTAAGTCATCGGGACTAAGGCATGCACTAGACTTAGCGGGCTTGGTACGGAGCCTATCTCCCCGCGAGCTTCGGGCTTGTTGCGGTGCCTATCTCCCCGCGAACTTGGTGCAGTGCCTATCTCCCTGTGAGCCTCGGGCCGGAGTAGTGCTTTGCTCATGATGCTTCTCTCTTAGTGTTTCGTTCTTAGTATGACTACGTTTCTTATATATATGTCTATCTTATTCACCCTTTGTACAATAGACGGTTCAATCATGATTTTTCTTCTCTCCCTTCCTTTGACTGGTCTCAACAGATGGAAGTATGTTGCCGATTGAAATTCATCCATTATTATATCTCCATCCCAAAACCGGTCGAAGAGTATAATGGATATCTTTTCTGTACTTCCCTACTGATTGGTGCCCTCGTGCGGGCTCTGATCTTTCTGATGTCTCTGTTCTTCTCTAGCTTTCCCGTCTTTCGATGACACAGACTCCGCTGTTGTTCCTTCCGCTAATTTCCGCCTGAATAGTACATCTCTATCTTCCTCGCGTTCTCCGACCCACCCCTCAAAAACTGCCCCTCTCCTCTCAGCCTCTTCTATAACGGACGAGCGTACCATATAGTCCGCCGGATAGGCTAGAGTGACGAAACCGCTAATTATATTAACGAACGATATCAGGCGTAAGGTACTAAGGTCAATTTGTAGGGACTGTAATCGTCAAGTTTAATTGCCTTTAGAATTTTGATGATGGAGAAAAGCTGTACGAGCAAGACGAGTGAAGTAAGTGAGTGACACCGGCGTCTTGGCACACCTCGCCCTCCAATGCAATTACTCCACAACCATGACAGCTACAAATTTAAGACTTGGTAGAAAGAAAGCTTACATGCTAAGGAGTGTCTATAAGCGAGTAGGACGTGTTCCTTGATACAGAGTAGCGACCCACATGCATTGTGTTTTGGCGAGGTGCGCCAAGTCACTAGTGCTTACTTACTTCTTTCACCCAACTGCTGTTACTATATGACCTGAGAGGAAGTCGCCGATACACTGAGATCACCGAATTGACTCACAGGCTATGGACTCACAGTCGTAGACTCATCCACGAGTGTTCACTCGCCACCGCCACCGCCACCGCCACTGGTATTTGCAATCGTGAGCTTCCATGGACTTCCATGGTGTTCCAGGCTCTCATGTATATAAGGACAGAGCTTCTCCTTAGATAGTAGAATAGACTTCGTCCGCTTTACATTCGTAACAACTGCTGTTACAGATGTACATGATGTTACAGGTCTGATACACGGTCCTGCTGCAGGGGCTGATGCCTTCTGTATATATCTCAAGTCTTTCTCCTCTCTTTTCTCTGTACCATAGAATACACGCACACGGTTTTCCCCCAACTTCCGTATCGTAACAACTGCTATCGACGAGCTCCATTTGGACTTTCGTGCCCAAGTCTCCATATCTCCAAATTCCATGTACAGACAGGCAATCGTGCCTCTAATCCTGTTAGAATTCACCTTCAGGTGATTCAACCGCCGGTTTGGGCTAGGTAGCCGGTCGACCGCCGGTTCACGGTAGATTAACCGAGTTCTAACAAGCAATGACTTCCAGTTCAGTCATAGTGTGGTTCAAAACTAGAAACCGGACCGTTTCAGCCGGGGGTAAACCAATCAGTACATACACGGGTGAACCGGGACCGTTGTGAACACTAACCATGTGTACCGAAAACTTCAAGATTAATTACAAGTCATCCCAAAGCTTACCCAACAGATTATCTTATCTGTAGAGAAGATTTTCGTGCCATAGATGCCGTCGATACCATTTTTAGGGACCTTGTCTTCTCCAGTGGCAGCCCATTTTGTCTTTAGAGCGGCTAGATCCAGGAGCATACAGTCGAGTGCAGCTGGGGCTAGAGTCAAGTGCACCCGGGAGAATGGAGTCGAGTACGCTTGGGTGCTTGGAGTCGAGTGCGTTTAGGGCTTTGAGTCAAGCGCACTAGGAAGCACGGAGTCAAGTACACCTCGGAGCATGGAGTAGAGCGCACTTAGGAGAATCGAGCATAGTATTAGTGTTCCTAGGCGGCCCGGCTGGCTGAATGAAGTCGAGCTTAGCCGCCGCCAAAGCAGGCCGGGCCGGATCTGTAGGCGGCCTCAGATATCTGAAATTTGCAGCGTAGGCTTGTAGCATGTAGGATGGCAGCCCGGCCCGGCCCGACCCAGCGCTAAGGGCAACCGGCGATACCGCCGCCGGGCCGGCCCAGATATCGGAAAAGCCCGCCGGCGGGTCGGGCCGCTTAGGAACACTGCATAGTATCCAGCGCCGTGCATAGCATCTAGCGCAGATTCTTGCCAGTGTACTATAGTTATTTAGTCCACGTGCAGGGCGATAGGACTTCATAGTGCCCATGAGCAAAATATCATGTGCAATACCGTCGGAAAAAAACCGCTTGCATGGGCTACAGGGTTCCCAACCGTCCGTCCGGACTACCGTCTTTCGGGGCCCGACATCTCCGTCCAGTCTAGGGTATGAGTATGGAGGACTGGTCCGTCCCGGGCAGAAATCCCAGGACTAGGGCCCGGTACAGATGACCGTAGTCTTGATCAGGGTCGGATATAGTATATCCGGCTCGTGAATGAGAGTTCCGGGACACCAAATCCCGGAACAAATCTTCAGCTGAGATGAACTTGTACCGAATCGGGGATTTTAAGCTTCATTAATCGAATATGAATTTCTGTGTAGGGGCCAATTAATGGAGCGTAGGGCCCGCAGTCCTGTAGTCTGGTCATGGAGTGCCCTGGTCAGTCCAGTCCTAAAATCTTGACCTGCGAAAACTTTAGTCCGGTCTCGGGCAAGGCCTTGGACGGACGGGACGGACTATTGGGATGCCTGATGGGCTGCGCATCGCGTAAGGTCATTGTACCAGCGACGGCACTGTTCCAGATCTGCTGCGATAACTAGGGTGCACTCACATATGCTGCCATTGGAATCATAATGGCTCGAAGGAAGCATATCATTCGCATAGAATAGTCGACTACGCCAACATACATACGATCGATAATGTGGCTGACATACTCACAAAGACCCAGTGATGGCAACGGTTCGGTAGTGAACTGGTTTGGTACTGGTTCGGGCTGGTGAACCGAACCGCCGGGAACTGTTCGCATCCTGGTCTAGCTGGTTCAGAAATGGTTCGAACTGGTTCATGGTAGGTGGTTATTGGCTAGGAGAGATCTGGTGAATAGGTATAAGATCAATCTAGAAGGACAGTAGAACTTGTTCCTCAATACCATCACCTCAACATGTCTCAAGATTCCTTGGAGGGTATCCACCCAATGCCTTTGATGATGACCCTTTCACTGACATGAGCCATTCTCTATCACTGGGCTCGCTGCCCACAGAATCTCGGGGTTTACCGACCCACGGCCTTCGATATATACTCCATTCCGGCCATGTTCGCTCAAGTAGAGATACTATTCTCCAGCTATAAGTTGGTGTGTGAGGTCAAAAGAACTGCCTGCAGATCGAAGGTCTTGAAGCCATTCAATACTTAAATTCACGGGGCAAGCTTCACTTCACCTTGCCAGAGGTAGTTATTTCGAATGCCGATGACATGAGGGATACTTTGTATGTCTTAGGTGGTGAGAATCGTGTATGCAGCTTCACATTAACAAAACCGATATGGTTCTCATTTCGAACCATCTGGGAACTGGTTCGAACCAGTCCTGAACCGGCAGTTCAGGCTCGAACTGGACCCATGGTCACTTATACCCTTTGAACCGCACCGGCCAAACCAATTCAGTACTCGGACCGGAACTGGTTCAAAATATTGCCATAACTTCAAGAACTGCACCAAGTATAAACTTACGGTGTTCACGAAGGCAATGGAACTATGGTGGTGGAGGTACCAGAATGGGATGAAATTGGATGGAGACGACGGAGGTCGATTTAAGTTTAAGCAGTGTTCCTAAGCGGCCCGGCCCGGCCTGAGTCAAAAGCTGATCGGGCGGCCGGCCGGCCTGCACGTGATTCAAAAAGCCTGCATCGGCCTCCATAAGCCGTAATCTGATTGATGGATGGAATGCAACAATGGCAGGGCTACGATGGTTGAGTTGTATGTGGTGCATGTTTCGTACTTTGGAGGCTTTCATAGTGTAGGCAGCAGAGTGTTTTTCGATTAATATATGCTGTTTATGTTTGTTCCGCCAAGAAAAGCCTGCCGGCCGGAAAAGCCTGCGGGCCCGGCCCGGCCATCATTTAAAAGGCGCGCTAAGGCCGGCCAGGCCAGGCCAATGCAAAGCCGGGTCGGCATGGCCGCTTAGGAACCTGAGTTTAAGGGTGGATTCAAAATTATTTCAAATTTTTTATTCGTAGTGATGGCCATCCTCAACGTACAGAGTACTCTTTCCCTGCTCACTTCTCAGGCTTTTAAGGAGGCAACCATGGGAATTCGCAGCGAACATACGTTTGCTCATTCACTTTTATTTGTGTACTTGGATATTTGACGGATACTTTTGTTTCTTACTCCGAGGAGTGTTGCCAGGGGGGGAGTGTTACTATGAGGCCTAGAACGATGTCTAGAGAGATCATTCGGAGTTGGTACACACCTACACGATTTCTCACTCTTGCCATCCGCCGCTCCGCTACTCTCCACTCACCACTCCGATCGCCACTCCATCGGTCTCCGACGGGGTCTCCAGACTCATTGTATATGAGGCATAGGTTCTAGATCAAGAGACTTCATCAGTGTCGCACATTCATTACTGCGGGCGCCTGCGGCTGAGTGATCGGCAGTGTTGCTCGCCTGTGGATGAACACTAGTGTGGGGTCGCGTCATAGAGCCATGATATCATTACTGGCTACGCTATAACTTGGAGGATACAAAGATACACTAAAGAAGAAGGCTTTGACGCTACGGATTGTCGAGTAAGGTCCTCAATCGTGCATCGTGTGTAACTGGGGGGTTCAAGATAATGCAATCAAGACAAAGCAAATACGCACAAGTAGGTCAGAGTATCTACATTTACAGGCATATATGCAGCAAACTATTCTCGGTAAAGTCGAGTGACCCAGTATGAATGGGGCTAGCTGTAGGATTTACAAGGTACGGTGGCGGCTTCGCCGCCTTTTGGAGGCGCCCAGATAAATCTCCAGCCCAGCCAACCCAGAGTTGTCATTTTTAGCAGCTCCTATGCTTCCAGATGTATATGCCTCTAACATAGTCCTAGAAGTCATATTTGTTAGATCATCTCTTAGCCATCTCACAGTGATCTAAGTCTGGGTGAGTCTCAATTGTTTCTGTGGCTAGAGCAAGCATACTGGCAACTGGGAAGATGCCATCCACTGGGTAATTCCAATCAATTCAAGTTCATTTAAGTTAATGAGTTTTGCTCTGATCACACAGTGTTCTGTACATGAACTATGTATAAACAGATCCTCTTTCACTTTCTGGTCTCTAATTTACTATATCCCTAATATTCATAATGTAGATGTGAAAAAACGCTCCAGAATGCTGTTGATTCACAATTTCTGACTCAATATATGAGATATCATAAATCTAAGACTGGGAGGTGAAAGAGGACATAGTCCACATTTTGTGTGTAGGAAACTTTGTAATCGGAGCCAAACAATGATTGGAATTACATCGGCCACTCATTTGGGATCAGAGTTTCAGTGGTAGGTTGTTGCCCCAATCCTCAACTCAGCCACAGCATTACAACTAATCAGAATTGAAAAAGATACATGTTGTATCTGAAGCTACAACTTATACACTTGGTTTGCCTACTCGACACATTCTCATTGGACAGGTGAACTAGCCATGTGGTTCAGTGGCAGATACAGTGGGAGATGCAGTGGTGGATTCTTTGGCGGATATCCACATGTTGACTCAGGGTTTATCCAGAAGACCTACAATTTTTTAGAATGCCATTGAAGCTGCTAGAAAGGATTGGAGAGTGTTTGCTACTGCACTGTATCATTGGTGTAGACCCATTCACTAATTTTCAGTCGCCACCCACCAATCACCACTGCCAGTGTCACTCCATCATCTCCAGTGAACTTCAAATTTCTTAGGCAAATCAAATCATATATTCTACCATTAGGTAGTTGAGTAGACAATTACCTTTGTAAGATAGATAATTCAATCACTCTTTGTCCTTGATGACTCCGAACAATACACACCCGGAGAAATGTTTTTATGAGACATGCAACTCATTGAGAAGCTGTCTTTGGGATGGTATTTCATAGGAAATTTGATGTGGGGTACTATGAGGTCCTATAGATCTTCTTGATGACTGGGTTACGGTAAAAGCATTTACACTTTAGCCGGAATGCCGATGTATGATTAGTGTTAGCAACGGGTCCAAATGCCCGGGTCGGTTCCGGTTCCTGTTCCACCTGAAACCTGACCGTGGCACTGGGTCTTACCACACCAACAACCCGGCCCATGGAAATGGGCCGGTTTTATCACCAAAAACCCGGCATTTCAATTTCACAACTTTGCCTCAAATTAAGTATTTAAGTTCTGATCATATCATGACATGATCAGTACGTAGACTGTGCAGTTCTAGCTGCTCATTCACCTCCCGATCTCAGATATGTTATCCGACCAATATTCTTTGAGTCCCTATCAAAAACTGGATATTCTCGCTCAAAATGTGACCTTTTTTCAAAGCCACTCAACAAATTTCAGTCAGATCCCAAATCGGAAAGCGGGGGGTGAAAGAGCGGCAAGACCTGCAAAATCCATGTACTGATCATGGCATGATACAATGAGAACTCAAATACTCAATTGGAGGCATAGGTGTAGGAACCGTAGAGTTGGAACAGCGGTCCGGTTCCAACCCGGCCGAAAACTCGCGGGTCTATGCCCGGTCCGGGAAATAACCCCGCCAAGACCAAGCAGGTCGGGTTGTTGGCCGGGCTTGAACCGAACCAAACTGAACCACCGGCCAACACCCAGAGTGCTGGCAGGTTACCCGCACTCGTTGCTAACACTACATATGATATGCTGATATCGTTGCACACGACAGAGAGTGAATAAATAGGGAGGGTATAGTAGTTGGATAATCCATACAGATCTAAGAGCCATAGCGGCGACCTATAGACTCTTGGGCTTACCCTGCCTTGGGTCACGTGTCGCAGTTATATTATCCCCCTGTTTAGGCACAGACCTCCTGGGCTGCGAATGCCAGTATACAAGAGAAATGCAGCAATGGGAAACAAAGAATCAATTAATCACTCTACATACACAATTTTATGAACGCATATGTCCCACATCTGATTGGTCCTACTCAATGGCAACCTTTCGGCATATTTGGAACATGGGTGAACCCAATGATTTCACCAGTCTGGACGGACCCGGTCTGAGGTAGGGCGCAGCCCAGACTGGCAGGCTTGGCCTGGACGGGTTTGGTCTGGACTAGTCCAAACAGGATAATATTTATCAATTTCCAAGTAGATCCGAAAACTAAAGAAGTGAGACAGTAATCCCTGCCACCCTATCTCAGACACAACATCACTTCATAACAACCAACCTCTGCCTTCAATCACTGTGAACCAAGCTGCCCACAGCAAGCAAACACCACCACGAGAAACCCAATGATGCTAACCGAGTGCTGAGCGGCAAGTGGCAAGTAGCAAGTGGTGAGGGGTGAGATGTGCATTGTGCTGAGGGTAAAAGAGAAAGAACGAAGAAGCTCAATTGTCTATCGATCTGATGCGAGGGTAAACTATAGACTTATATACGACAGAGAAAGAAGGAAAACTCCATGCCGACAGCCAAAGCCGGAGCGCAATGCTTAGTACCTGTGCCGAGCCCTCCTCACCATGAGGCCAGGCGAGGCTGGTGGGGGTAGGCGAGGTTCATGGGGGCAGGAGAGGCTGGTGGGGGCGGCCAGCCACCGGCCTGATGCCTGAGTCCATCCGTATCGAAGGCTAAGGAAGCCACTTGGCCAAATTCCTAGTCAAGACATGGTGACTTGTGAATGGCAAGATGAGTCTACATGTATAAGTATATGTGCATGAGTCTATTTGTTGACTCAGTGTAGCAGTGACTCCCAGAATATTCGGGCCGATTCGGCCCGAGTGGACCGTTTCAAAGCAGTCCAGGCCAGTTCAGTCCTGCTCACGAAAGATTCGGGATTGGTCCGATCCCGGTCCAACAATTTCTTGGACTTCACCTGGGCTAAACTGGACAGTTCCAGTCCGGACTGGTCCATTGCTGGACTGGTGGGATAATTGGGTACACTCCAGCTCCGTGGGTAGATGGAAAAACCCATGCCCTCAGCATTTATACCAGGCGGAGAACCAATCTAAAGAGACGACAATGGAATGCAGAAACAAGAGTATAAACATAATGTCCAAACTGCGTCTGTGTCCTCCATAACTCCATCCCCAAACTCTATACCTCCAATCAGATGGCCTATCAGGGTGCTCTGAGTGAATTCGGTCAACCAGATCTCGGGCATGGCCAAGGCGCTCCACCGGTTCCCAGCTTGTGCGAATGGTGTTGGAACCGGCCCACTGGATGTGTTGAGTCAGCTTCCGATACTGCTGCCTAGAGTTGCGTATGCGATTAACTTGCCATTCCTCTCGCGTTATCGGTTCTCACCTTGCAGCGGTGATGATACATGAATGGATTGCAGTGAGTACATGTGATATCGTGATAGACTGACATGCAGAACACCTTCTTGTGGAACATCAGCATGGTTGTCAGTCAGGTGATCTTATGTGGGATTACACTTGAGCCACAGGTTGATCAATTAGTGATGAGAGTCCTCACACTAGCGGATTCATTTATGATGATGCAATTCTGATGCCATTGCTTGGAAGTGAAATAATCTTCAGCAGTGGGCATAATTATTGCCCACACCTAGTATACCTTGTCTAGCGGGACAACAGACAGTTAAGTTGCGCTTAAGCACAATTACGTGTGCAGCCGACAACAATGCAAAATGCGATTAAAAAGGATCTGGGAACTCATGTTGTCAGCTTTTAAAACAACTCCTGGCACACCCCGGTCTACGAATGTTCGAGACCTAAGAATGCAGGGTCAGTGCGATTATAGAGATTGGCTGAAGATAACAGACCAGAAGCAACCCAGCTCATTGGTTTGAGTTAGTATGCATTGCAATGTCATACTCATATTGAATACAAGGTTGACGTCTCAGAATCCACATTGGAAGAGTATTGGTTGGTCACCAATTAAATCTCTAATAAAATGCCAAATAGCCAAATTAAAAGGCGAGGTATTGAATAGTGAAGAGCAATTAAGATATATTGCGATACGCACTGCGAAGACAAAGTGTCGGCAGATGTTCCACCTACTGAACAAACACAATGCGAGATGTCTAAGTTGAAGTTATGAGTTGGGAACATTAGCGTGATTGATATCATGACATGGGGATAGTGTTAGCAACAGGTCTGGACCGTCACTTCGGGTCCGGGTACGGGTCGGAACCGAACCTGAGCCAGATTGGCGGTCCGGGTCGTCAATGATCAGCAAAAAATATTGCTGTCCGGGCGGAATGGCTCCGTCAGAGTGGACGCGCTCCGTCAGAGCCGTCAGAGACACCCCGGTGGCGGATTACTCCGCGCCCGGCCTCAATACCACGCGTCGCGTTGCATATCGCCCTCCGATCGCTGTTTCACCGTTTCTTCTTGCTCTGTTGGTCTCCTATTTTAAACGAACGCTCTGGCGTTGTGGCCAACTGTGACCATACGTCGGAATGGGTTCATTGGGTACGTGCTTGCATCGGGATTGCAATGCGATGGGTGACGCTGTGAAAATCTCTCCTCGCGTTCCTTCTACCTGCGCGCAAAATGCAATTCTCTCTTTACTAATTATACGGGATTGCAAGGCGAT
>Ga0307512_10003215_pt1 | contig 19341 bp, 23 predicted proteins | sample 14_EM_MG_FD_200267 | JGI IMG/M metagenome (GOLD analysis project Ga0307512, IMG submission 200267) | Populus trichocarpa ectomycorrhiza microbial communities from riparian zone in the Pacific Northwest, United States - 14_EM | ecosystem: Host-associated > Plants > Roots > Unclassified | place... | reverse complement strand
CCCTCCGAAATGGATTTCCAAAGCGGACTCGCGGAGATCGAGGCTGATACATATGATGAACCCCCTCCTAAAAACAAGATGGAAGCTTTCTGGCAGTGGCTGGTATGTGTTCCAAGCTGCATTTGAAATGATTGTTTCTGATTGGACTATGTAAGATGTGAGGGTGGTGGTGTGTTTGATGTTGCCTAATGTGATATGATACCAATACAGTATTTAATGCCGCAGGAAAGATGTTTTTGATGACGTCGACACGTGCCAATGGGATCACATGTATACACTCCATTTACTGTACCCGCATCCACATGGACCCCAACACCGCATCTAAAAATAAGTCGTTCTATCATTTTACCAGAGCTGTACGTTGACACGTCCAATGCTAAAACGGGGTCGTTCAGCTACAAGTTAATGCTCTCTCGTAATCATGGCTATGCCCATCTGTATGACACTCAATGTCATTACCCTTTAGCTATGACACTTCTGGGACAGCATCGGAGACGACGCCTCTGAGCCATTCATCAGAATTCAAGGAAGCGTAGCTACACTGGCTTCGACGTTATCGGATTTTGCCTGCGCACCAGCTAGGGATAACGACTATGGCTGGTTCACCAACATCCGAGGGAGGGTAGCTCTGGTGGTACTCCAACCGGAGACTGCGGCTCCTCATCAAAGATTCACGGACCATGGCTAGCTCTGACACCATTAGGTCATGGCCGGGCTCCAGGCTGTTCCGGTAAAAGAACCCCAGACGTGTCTTCCTAGCTGGTAACCACTGGCATGATATGGTAATAGGATAACTTCTCAATGGAAAGCACGGGCGTTTCCATCCTATCGGCTGTGCTCGAAGGGTGTCTTAAAGGGCCGCTTCTATGGCCCACCTTGACGCAGTCCTTTCCCTTCCCACACACACCCATTTGCCATGTCCGTCAGAGACCACGACCCAAGCTACAAGGCTTCCAATTTTGTGACAGACAAAGCCGAGGTCGAGTTGGACAATGGTCCGACGCAGCATTCCCTGCAGCGTCAGCTGAAGAACAGACACGTGGCGATGATCAGGTACCTTTCCAACTTTACTTTCAGTTGCTTGCGTTCGATTCGCTGAGGCTGGATTGGTTTTTCGTAAAGTATTGGAGGTGCGGCAACCACTGTGTGATTGCGTGTTGCGGAGAACCGCCTGATCTCATGGTCTGTTCAGGCGTCATCGGGACTGGTCTGTTCTTGAGCTCTGCAAACTCGTTGAGGAATGGAGGCCCCGTCGGCCTCTTGCTCGGGTATATGATTGTTGGGACGATATGCTACAGTGTCATGGTCGGTCGGGTTGTATCGTCATCTCACTCGTGCCCCCTTCGAACATTTGCTCCCAGGTATCCCTTGGGGAAATGGTCTCTTATCTTCCAATCCCTGGCGGGCATATCAAACTGGCAGAACGCTTCGTTGATCCTGCCTTCTCCTTCGTGCGTGATTCCGTGATATGGCCGTGTAGCCCACCCCTAATTTGCCACCAACTTGTAGACGATGGGGTGGAACTACTGGTACAATTGGACGATCGTTCTTCCAGCAGAGTTGAGCGCAGCGGCCGTTCTGATCGATTTCTGGGATAAGGACACGAGACTGAACTCCGCCTGGGTCTCCATGTGCTTGGTGGTCGTAGTGGCAATCAACTTCATGGGCGCAGGCAAGTCCCGCGCGAGAAACCGCAACTTCTCGTTTGAAGCTCTCTGAGAACCTCTCAACTGACCCGAACCATGCCCTATTGTTCTACTCTAGGCGCGTACGGCGAAGCGGAATTCATTTTTGCCTCAATTAAGGTCCTCACCATCACTGGTGAGTGAATTTAATTTTTTTTTTTTTTTTGGTTTCCCGCCCGACTTCCCACGCTTTACCGATGTTTCCGCGCCACCCAGGTTTGATCATTTTGGGAATAATCCTCGACCTCGGTGGAGGTCCCGATCACGATCGGCTCGGCTTCCGCTATTGGAAAAACCCAGGTCCGTTCGTCCAGTTTGACGGTATCAAGGGCGCCAAAGGGCGTTTCCTCGGCTTTTCAAAGGTCTTCACACAAGCGGCCTTCTCCTACATTGGCACTGAGATCGTCGCCGTGAGTGGGCGGCTGTGCAGCCCTGATCTGCTGGTGAACGCGCTGACGCGATGTTTTGTGTGCAATGAATTTCCTTAGATCGCCGCCGGTGAAGCGAAAAATCCGAGACGCAACCTGCCCAAGGCCATCCGACGCGTGTACATTCGCATTTTGTTTTTCTACATCGCTGGTATTTGGATCATCAGCCTGCTCGTGCCGTCGAACGATCCCGGCCTTGCCTTGGGAGGCGGAACGGCCGCGGCCTCGCCCTTCGTCATCGCCATCAAACGTTCCGGCATCAAGTTCCTCCCGGGCGTACGTTTTTGTCCTTGTGGCCCTCGCTTTTCCGAATCCAGACTGAAAACGGCTGATCTTTACAGCTCATAAACGCATGCCTTCTCACTTCCGCCTGGTCCGCAGCATCAAGTGACCTGTACACGAGTTCACGCGCACTGTGTAAGTTGCCGCTCTACACTCACAGATCATCGGCCGTCGCGTGCCACTTTGCTGAACGTGGTGGCGGATTTAGATGGCCTTGCGATTGCCGGAAACGCACCCTCGATATTCAAGATGACCCTCCGCAATGGGTTGCCCGTGGCGGCGCTCATCACTTCTTCGTTGTTCTCCCTCTTGGCGTTCATGGGCGTCCACGCTGGCTCCGGCAAGGTGTTCAACTGGTTCGCCAACATGACATCCGTCGCGGGTCTCATGACCTGGTTTGGCATCTGTTGGACGTATCTCCGTTTCTACGCCGGCATGAAGGCCCAAGGAATCGACCGCAAGACCCTGCCATTCTCTTCTCCCCTCCAACCTTACGCGGCGTGGTATGCTGGCATCGCCTGCCTCGTCATCTGTCTCGTGCGTGCCCTCATATTTTCTCTACGCATTCATTCGCCCCAAGTCAAAAAAAAAACCCCCGCACAATATTGACAAATACTTTGCCCTCACAGTTCAGCGGCTGGGATGTGTTCCTCCGAGGCCATTGGAACACAGCCAATTTTATTACGAATTACTTTCCCTTCGTGTTGTTCCCCATATTGTACATCGGCGCAAAGCTTTGGACGCGAGTCCCCACTGTTCGGCCAGTAGATATGGATTTCTACACAGGACTCGCGGAGATCGAGGCAGATACCTACGATGAGCCCCCACCGAAGAACAAGATGGAAGCTTTCTGGCAGTGGTTGGTGAGTATCCGAGTCGAAACGTTTTCCGTATGCGTCCACTCATCGCCCTCTTAATAGATGTGAGCAAAAGGGCGCCTAAACAGGGACCAACCACATATGGTCCCTCTTATTGCGATAATCGATACCTAAACTTGTCCCGCAGATAGCACTTTGAGTACCCAAAAAAACAGGTCGTATAGCATTTCTCTTTATCATATTCGCGAGTGCCTTACGGTGAGCGTCGACATGGTATAACTATGTGGAGAAAGAACTTTTTGATGACAAGGGGGCGTGCAAATGAGTCATAAGATGACAAAAGTGTTTATGGTACGGTAAAGCTAGCTAACAGAAACTATGCGAGCGCAAGATGCATGTCGTATAATGATAGAACAGACTGAAATTAAAGAGTGGATGTATGATGCCTTCAAAAATGACTTTCCCAAAGAACATCATGTCACATGTGTGAAGAGGAAATAAATAGCCACCGGGACGTTCATGCCTTCGAGGAGGGGATGTGAAGATTGATCGCTGTGAGAAGGTCATCGTCTCGTAATTTGGGAAAGTAGAGGACTGAACATGCCTCGGAACCAGTTCAATGCGACAGACGTCGAAGAAGCTTCGAAATAAAGGATGGCCTTGTTATCAACAATGCGGAGGACTGGGGAAGAAAGATCTTGAGAAGGGTCAAAAAATATTAAAGTGGGCGTCCTACCATTGCCATGGACGATGCTCGCAGGTTGCGGGAGAGTTTGCATCCGAAGGACCGCCCAAAGCTCGACCGGCGAAAGGGGGTCTTTCCCATCCGTTGAGTCACGACACAATACCAGCAGGTCGTTGCAGAGTATTCCGAGAAGGGAACGTGGCGTTTGCTCTGGAGAGAGACATTCTACCTGATTTGTGGAGGAGTCGCCTTGCCCGTCAATCAGTTCAAAGCCAATGGTTACCTTGCGCACAACCCTCGTCAGCAAAAGAGGGCCATCCATGATAAGCCGCCTGTAAGTAACATGAGTTTCCACAGGTGTTGCTTGGAATTGTTTGGTAAGCTCACCGATGAGGTTGCACGAGGGGGCTCGGGAATTTCCCTCTGATCCTTGATTGCCATTGGACAAGCTTTGATCGTGACTCAGACTCGCGCTTGCCCTCATTCATGTTCGTCGCTAGCGATGAAATTTCATCTAGGGCCTGGTCAAGTGGATCTAAATAACCTTCCGCGGGGGACGTGCTCCGGGCCAGCTCGTCCAACTGTGAAGTAGTCAGGGCTGTTTACAATAGAAGGAGAAAAGACAACGAACAAGAAGGCGGTAGCGCGGAATTCTTTGGACTGGCAGTAAAAGGTATCCCTCCAGGTTCAACTGAGAGTGGCGGGGGTTTAACCGGCAGCGCTTCAGATAGCTTTTGATACGCTTTCTTTGACTTGATGTAAGCTGTAGGCCGCCTGAAATATCTGAGGTGACGTTGGAAGCACCAGCACTAGCAGCCGACTGGGTTGTATGAGCAGACGAATGGGGCGATGAACCCGTTGCTGCCCCAGGGCGGTCAGAGACCCATTGTTTGATACGCTGAACGGAATGGTCGAAATTGCTTGGGGGTGCTCGTAAGTCGCTGTCATACACGCATGGTGTTATGCCATTACTCACTTGATGTACGTTGAATACATCCGCATAAATGCGGCATGCGAGACGAACATCCTAGCGATACCCCTAGCAGCGTTGGCTGATAATATTCCCTCCATCTCTTGCTCCGTCTGATTGGTCTGCGGTCGGAGTACGGGGTTCGCCGCAAGTTCGAGAGCAGGAAGGAATATATCTTTATGGAAGGAAAAAAGCGAGTCAAGACCACTGAATACAATCCTTCGCTCTGCAGCAGGAATAACAGTCTCCTTGGTGGAGCTGACGCTGCCAAGGATATTCACTGGAGTCACCGGGGCAGCGGCTGGCTTGATGTAAATGTCAATGAGTTCTTGCAAACCCTTGACGTACGTCCGCTCGGTGCTAGGAAGCTCAGTAAGAGACGTTGCGAGGAATCGAAAATTTCCACATACTCGACAATCTCCTTTACAATTCGCGCTCGCCTGCCGGCGTCATCCTTAAACTTGCGCTCTTCTCCGTAAGTCGATCCTGCACTGTCTGTTGTCGCAATGCTGGCCGTCTGGCTTGAATTAAGACTTCGCAAGTGCGCGATGGACTCTGGTGATCGCAGTTGGTCTGAACTGCCGCTGCGGGATGCGGCGGCAGAACTAGGTGAGCTGTGAACGCCATCCGAAACCACACGACTGCAGTCGGTGGCAGTAGGTCGCCGCGGACGAGGACCGCTGCCTGTGATGTCGGGTGTCGACGGGGCGTACACGCTCATCAGGGAATGTTGTGTCACCGAGAGGTCATTCATATCCCTCAAGTAGGCCATGACTGATCGAAGAGCGCGGGTGTATGCTTCACGGGCTCTGTCCTCTTCTCGACGCTGTGTCTGCTCAGCCGACTCGGGAGAGATAGGACTCGGGGTCGAGAACTCCTCTCCGTCATTTGCAGTGATGGCCAGGCTACTGGGAGTCAGCGGCCCAGGAGAAGGTAAGGGTGTAGGTGGTCCCCCAATAGGGAGAAAACTACGCCGCTTTGCGATACGAGTCGAAGAGGGTTGAGAAGAAAGGTTAGGAGATGGAGGAATGTTGGAGAGAGAGAGCAAACTAGGAGACGGTGGCAATGAAGGGCTAGGGCTCGGTAATGGGGCAATGTTCGGCCCCTCTTCTTTTGGTCCAGATATGGATGGGGAAATTGAAATTTCTGGAGGCGCTCCTGGAATTTCCATGCCAAGCGAACCTGTGGACGACAGCCGCACGTCGATCAGAGATAGAGAATTCTGACTCAATGCCGTGGGCTGAGGTGTTGAAACAGACGCTGACTCTGCGACATTCGCAAGAGGAGTGATGCCTGGCTTCACATAGGCAGAGGATGGCTTTGGGCCCGGTGCGTCTGGTTTTAACTTGCCCATTGACATTTTCTTCAAGAAGCCCCATCGCCCTGGTTGCTCTTTTGTTTTGTCGTCTTTCTTGCGAAGCACACTACGCTGACGCAAAGCCAAGTTCTCCGATTCATACAGAGAATCTCTTCGCGGAGGAATAGGAGGTCGTGACGAGTCGGGAGTATCGGGAGTATCTGGAGGTTGCGCCAATGATGGAGCAGGGGCAGCGGCCTGCTCAAACTGCTCATCCCAAGGGCTGAGACGGTCAAGCGGGGTTCGATCATCATGCCCGCGGAATTGAGATTGACGGCCGACAGTAGCGAAGCGTTGAGGGAGTGGTCCGGAATCTACTAGTAGATTGGATGAAGAGGCGGATGCCACGTATTGAGAACGTGTGAAACGACCCGTAGACACGGTGGGGCTAGTGGAAGGAAAATTAGAAGTAGGTGGCTGGCGCAATTCCCCAGCACTCTTCATGCGACGAGGTTCCTTTTCACCGCCATGGACAGAATCAGGTGCATTCCTATTCCCGTTGCTATGCACTGAGGTAGCGCGTGAGGGTCCAGAAGAAGCGTTCGAGTTTCCTCGGGTTTTTTCGAGGAATGAAGAGTTTGGCACTGTCCGCGTCCGTGTCACACCATGACTAGGCAGTGCAGATACTGTGTTGATTGAATTAGGTGCAGTTGCTGCGCGACCTAATACTGGCGCGCGAACAGGAGTTATAGTATCTTCATCTTCCAGAACTCGACCGTCGGATTGGTGAACTTGAGAGTCATCCCCATCTGTGTCAGTATTCGAATCCGCGTCTTGGGTGGTAGCAGAGGGAGGAGGGAAGTTCGGAGTGGAAGGAGTATAGGACAAACCGGGGACGCTTTTGGCAAGCAGCGGCTCCATTAAAGCTTTCCATGGGCCATGAAAAGGATTGCCGTCGACAAGGAGAGTCTGGAGAGATATCAAAAGACAGAGCCAACTGGGTAGGGAATACATTTTGTTTCTCCTTATACTCAGGGTATGCAGCTTATCCAACACGCTCAAAGAGGCCGGGAGCGTGGTGAGCCCAGTCGAGTCCGCTATGAGAACGCGGAGGGACGTCAACTGGGCTATGAAAAGAGGGAGCGCCCGAAGAGGATTAGAAGACACGTTCAGTTCTTCCAAGTAAACGCAGGATTCCAGAGCGGGAGGGAGAGCGCCGAGGAAATTGGCAGATATGTCCAGAGCTAATAATGTGGTGCTGATGGCAGGTAGGACAGTCGTCAGGAAGGCTGGCAAAGCGCTGGGGTTACTTGAAGAGCCTATAAGCAAGTGGGTCGTTCCTGTAAAAAGAAGCGTCAAGATAAGTGAGGGAGGAGGGTGCGTGAGACGCACCAGGTAAGACGACAAGGTCAGAGATGGCTACGCCATCACCCCGGACTATGAGGCCGCGGCCCTCCTCAGCAACGACAATGGCAGATGTCCTCTCTTCTTCCGGCTCCTCCTCAGGTAGATCATCGACCTGAGAGTCGGTATCTTCGGTATCGGCATCACTGACAAGCTCAACTTCGTCCCGCTCATCAACGGGCTGCCAGCTCAAGTCGCCAGTTTTTGGCTGAATACTTGAAGAGCTGTTGTCATGCCCGCTACTGCTGTTGCTACGCACGAGAGATGAACGCGAGCGTATACTACCCGAGTACGAATGGGACCATCGAGATTGGTCTATGGGTGCTCTCGAATGAGACAGGGAAGTGGATACGGAGGGATCCTGGTTCGCGAGATGGACAACGTCGTCCGAGGTGATGCCAACACCAATAGCTTGATCGTCATCATTGGACGCGATGTGTACATGATTACCATAGTCACCGGAAGCGAGGGCGCTCCCGGAACTGGTATACGCAGCGGAAGAACGAGCGGAGGCGATAGAAGAACCACCGGAAGAAAGTGTCGGCGGACCCGAACTGAGGTACTGATGGGGACGAAAAGGGTATGGATCTGGGAATTGGGATGGGTCAGGGAGGGTTGGAGTTTTGGGAAGCCTGTAAAGGGGTCGAGGAGGACTGGATTCCGGATATGGGATTTCGTCCGAGTCGGAGGAGGAACGAGCGAGGTAGGAAGGGAGAGGTGGGACGGGGTCTTGGGGGGCAGCGACGGGAGAGGGAGAGTCTACAGAATGTGAGGTTGAAGGGGGACGGGAGTGGGAGAAAGAGTGTGATGCGTATGGGAGCGACCAATCCGACTCTTCCGAATCACGGCTGATATTGTGCGTTGTAGTTGTAGTCGAGGAGGAGGAAGGAGGTTGATTTGGGGTGTGTGGACGGGAGCGAGAATGAGAGCGAGAGGGAGGGTACATGTCAGGCGAAGAAGGGCGAGGACATAAAGTAGATATATGCGACGAAGGAAGGAGCGGAGGGGAAGGGAGGAGTAATGTAAGTCAAGCCAAGGCGCAGACGAGTAAGACTCGAAACCCGCAAGCGTGCATGTGCCGTTGGCGTGGCGTAACCGTGAGCTGTCATGTGCGACCACTCGCATTTATTTATTTTAAACTGTCATTCGCATCATCACAATTTGTATCTACAGATCCCACATTCGGACCTTCGTGATCCCTGCAACGACGACAACGACGACGATGATGATGTCCCAAAAAAATACCACCAAATTTCCTTTTTTTTTTTAAATGAACCTCGGATCTGCCCGGGGTTGTTTGAACGTACACGGTTCGACGACTTCCCAATCTGTCCAACCTTAAATTAACCATCAAAAGTCATACAAGTCTCGTTGCTCTCCCCGAAACGTGACCCTCTTCTTTTTTGCTAAACTCCCTGTAAGTTTCTTCTCGGCCGAGACCGCGGCTTCGACGGCTCTTTCTCCTTCTATCTCCACCTCCATCCAAGCTCCTCCTCCTCCCCTAGCCGACAAGTCCTTTCCCTTTAACTTTGTCGTTACGGCTCTCTCGCCCTCTCTCTTCTCCGTGGCTGTTGTCCGCCGCTCACCTACTCCGCCTTCGATATCTAGGTGGTGCGTTTCGAACACCAGCCGTTTCCTCGTACATTTAAACGCAATGTTGTTTTCCCTTGATCCCGACACGGACGAGATTCCACGTAGAGTAGATGACCTATCGCTGGCCGGCAGCAGACTATGCCGAGTCGGTAAGGCGTGAATATGGACAGATCCGTGATAAGACGGGAAGGTAAGCGACAAGGACGGATCTACTCGTCGAATCGACAAAAATCAGCTCTGAGTGAGCAATGCGAAAAAAGAGTACCCCTTTTCTCACCGCTAAAGCCGGCAAGGGTCACCGAAGCATCAAAGAGCCAACTGAGCTTGTTGAGCCAGCCAGGGCCACCCCACTTATCATCCGACATGTACGGCGGGAGGCCCACCGAAGCACATGCGTGGGGATACCTCCGCAGGAGGGTACGCAAGGAGTATGCGAATTGTAGGATATCCTTTCTAAGGGTGTGACATTGCAAGAAATGAGAGTGCCACAAAAGATCATGCATACCTTTGGATGTGGGTCACCCCAAGCTGGGGATCCGAGGAGCGGAACACAGATTCGAATGGGTCGTACGTCTTGAGAGGAGGCTAGGCTCTCAGAAATACCACCAATAAGCCCTGTCCAGTCCCTTGAAGCATCCAAGAGCACTAGTTGTGAGGATTTGATTGCCTGATCGAGGAAATGAGTTGGAACTCTATATGTCAAGTCGAATGCACAGCTGAAATCATCTGCGGAGCTAATACACAAAGTCGATGATGAAAAAAAAATCGCGTGCTGTCATTGATCGAGTTAGTACACGTACAATTTGGATCCTGATGCGCTCGTCCAAAACGGCTTTAGGTGTTCATATCGCCATGCAATTTCAACCTTGGCTTCATGATCGGTCTCGTTACCATCATCCTTATCATCCTCCCCTGTGTTCACGGACGGCATTGAAATCCCATTCGAATGCCACATGCATTCAGAAACAAATCGGCCAGGTTCACCGTCAACGACACAGACTTGCTGTCCCGAGGCAAGCCCTTGAGAAATAAAATACTTTTGGACAAGCTCTCCATAAGACGAATGCGTGTCGGGTGCGATGACGAGCAGAGAGGAGGACAGAGGTAGACCACCGCCAAGGATATCGTCCAAAGAGGCTATGCCTGACGACGTTACGACAGTGGAGGATGAGAATGGCGAGGCGCGCGTTCCGGCCTGGAGGCCTGCCGTTATAGAGCTTGACTTTCTTTTGAAGGTTGACATGGTCTAGCCCTGCTAATGCTGTCCAGTCTTGTCTTGTATGTACCTCGTGAGCGCCCGTGAAACAGATAAAAATGAACGGTCCGGTCGTATCCGACAAAGCCTCTGGGCTCGACTTTGCGACAGTAACTGCCATCCATGACACCATGACACAAACAAACGTCCTTCGTCGTCTCAAACCATCCATCGTCGGGGCACTCTATGTCCGCTTTTCTCCGTTCCCTGTCTTTGGTGCAAACATTCAGGCTGACAAGTTTCCCCGCTCCTCAGGCCGTCAACGCGTTCTGCACCTTCCATCTCTTCCTCAATTTCGTGGGGTCAATTCAGCTGGTCTGTTGCCGTTCTGCCCCCCCCCCCCAACCCTCCTCCTCCCCCTTATCGACCTTGGCGATCTAATAAATATACGGATAGGTCAGCGGACCTTCTATGCTTCCCACTATGGCGGAGGCAGGTGAGGCCGTCATCGAGAACAGGCTCTCCTTCCGGCTGAACCCTGGTTGCCTGAAACGTGGCGACCTCGTCACATTCGAATCGCCCCTGACACCTGGCCGCTTGGTGTGCAAGCGGCTGCTCGGATTACCCGGAGACATCGTATGCGTAGATCCGACTGGGTCAAAAGCTCATTCTTCGGAGCACGTGGTTGTCCCGAGGGGGCATATTTGGCTCATGGGGGATAACTCGGACCTCTCACGCGACTCTAGAGATTATGGACCAGTGCCATTGTCATTGGTTCGCGGCACACTCTGGGCGAGGGTAAGATTGGCGCAGTTGCCATACGTTACTACTCACATCAATAACAGGTATATCCCTTCAACCGCGTGACCGTCTTTCGGAACCCTACGACCTTCCTCCAGTAGGCAAGTCCCTTTACAAACCCTGCTACCGTGAAAAATTCAACGAGTAACCACCCTGACCATTTGGCTCGAATTTGAAGTTATCGGTCGATAAGCCGAATCGCCCTGGATTGGCCCCTTCAGCTGGTCTCCTTCCATCCCGCGGTGTTTTACTCACCCAGAATACTATTACCGAGGCCCTTCAGCTTATCTACCATTTCGCCCATTTCTTGCTTCTGGGCTTCCTCTAGACGGGGCTCGAGCGAGCGTAATGATCGCTTCACCTCAGCGACCTGATCCGATGAAGGAGGCAGTAGAGTGATGAGTGTATTGTAGTCTACCTCATCGTGTCAGCGCGAGACCCAAAAGCGTGCTGGGATTACATACCTTCCTTTGCACTAGCAAGCGCAGACCATGAACCTATCTTCTCATTACATTGTGCCCGTCGTTGTAACGCTCTGACATATGAAGAATCATCCTGCAAAGCTGAGTGTGCGCTCGACTGATGCGCTCATGTCCACGATGCCCAAAGCGAACCTTCAGTGCACGCTTTAACGGCATCCTCGTTTTCACCCTACATAAGAGAGCCGTCAAATTCGGCTCAAGCATTCGAATCGCAGGCGCGAGCGCCGAGCACTCGCCAGTTTCACATGGCAGGCCGCGATGTTCGCGTTGAGCACACTACGTGCTTTCGCACATTCGCCCTCCAGTGGAGAATCCACGACATTGGAATGGGCAGTAGATTCGTTTTGATGATCGACCTCTGCGGGGGAACGATCAGCATCCCCTTCGGTGGGGTGTGTGTCCCCTTCCTCATCGGTGGCTGGTGGAGGATGAAGTGGTGGTGTCGGTGGGTTCCTTCTCTTCGGAAGTTGGGCTAGCCCATTCCGATAGCTTTGCAATGCCTCGTCCCACTTGCCACAACGAAACAGATCGTTTCCCTCTTGCTTGAGCTCCTCGGCCTCCCCAAGTCGTGCCTATATCAGAAGCACACGAATGTCAACGATGGGGGCGTACATATATCACTTTGGTAGCAGCGGTGCCCATTCATGATGTACCTGTACGTCCTCACCGGGACCAAAGTTTCCGTCTCCTCCTTCAGTTGTCAGGGTTTCCTGCACTGATGTTGAACCAGATTCTGTACTTTCTACACTGTTTGGTGCGGTCGGAGGTTCTTGCGACGGCTGGGACATGGTTACTTCGGCGCCCTCGCCTTTGAGTTCGAGGTAGGGAGTAAAGTGATGTGTTGTATCCACGCGGCGTGCCCACAGCCATGAACGAAGTTTCACGCGACTTTCACGTACTGATTGAGCCGCATCGCTTACGCTTACTGCGTCACACAGCGCTCATCATATTACAGGCACGTCCCAAAGACTTTGTTACTGATAGAATGGAAAGAGTCATGACATCATTATTTGTGATTAATTTATAATTGTGGTATGGTGCTTGGAGAAACAGAAACTGTCCGCTCAACACTTGAGCTTGCAGAATTGTCCTAAATTTGATAATAAATCGCTTTTGAATCACTTGCCACCGGCCGTGACGTGTAGTCGGGCCAAAACACAAATGACAGGGACGGCATAAAACGCATAACCCACCCATACCACTGCAAGGATTTGTGAGAAGGATGGTAAGATCGAGCCAGGCGGAAAGAAGAACGCACTCGTAAAGCCATTGCTTAACTGGGCGATGAGCTGGGGCGCGTTGGTCCCGCCCTTTGCGATAGCGTTGTTGAAGTCCTCAACAGCCTTCCCAAACCACATGCGAATGACGAGGAAGGACGTCAAGCCTGATACATGATTAGCACCTCGAACTAAATCCCTGAGAAAGCGAGGAGACTTACCTGTCAAGAACCCGAGCACACCAAGCCAAGCAGATGCACGGTGAATCACAGGGCGGTCCAACGTGGCAGAAAGCTTGGCGGGGAGATTAGCCCGAAGGGAGATCATTGTGAAGAGTATGAAAAATATTGTGGAAATGGCGAGCGAAATTGCAATGAATACAGGCGTAGACTGGGCGGGTGCGGTGAGGAGATCCGGGGCGTTACCGGGTAACGCAGATAGGTCTATATCACCGTTAATACCTTCTCAGGGGACCCGGTTGTGTCAACGCACTATATGTCGGGGATACCGAAGACGGGATACATGTCACTGGTCCCTTGTTGTTCGGACGGGAACAGGAACCTGTCGCGGGACGATCAGGATCTGTTCAGTTCGAATTATGAAGACGCAAGTTACCAAGGGGACCCAAGAAAACCGTTGGCCCATCGATTCCTCGAGGTGATGAAGAGTTTGTTAGTTCCAATGATGGTGATACCGTGAGGAGAGCGACCCTGCTTTGAAGGATTATTGTGGGGGCAGTATACGCGAAGAGAACAAGAATCAAGGATGTCAAGGAAAGGACAGGGGCGAGATAAAGTGTCGCAACTTTAGAAAGATTGGAGATCATGATAGCGTCTATGTCGTTAATATGATAGTTGGTTGGGTTAACAGCTCAGTCCAAAGGGTGATGTACTGCCAGCAGTTGAGGTACCAGGGACGGGATGAGTGGACGACAGCGAAGGGGGCGAAAGGATGCATTTAAGTATCAGAGAGAACAAAGGTCAACAGTGGGGGCAGTAGTGCGCATGGACCGCATAGAATGGAGCTGCGAAGTACAATAAGTTCAAAGGTCTCGACCTCGCGTTGTGTTTCGAATCGAAGGCTGTGTAAAATTTCCTGCTGTTTTTAGCGCTAAGTCCGAGTGGCGAACGCATAGAACAAGGAGTGGCATTCTTCCGTTTGGTAGTGTACTGTTGACTTGTTGAAACCGTATTGAAACGGGGGTGGTCGAGCATGGAGACCAACAACAAACAACAAGGCGGTCTATGTTCCTACGCGAAACTGACGCAAACCATGACATGCATGACCGATGGTTCTGACCACCTGCAACCTACCCCGTTTCACCAGTTGTCCTCGCTCTTAGAAACGCAACCTGAGACGTTCGCTTCCGGAGATAGAGAGATACAGGATGCTGCTCTTCGATCAACAGAACATGTCTTCAATCTTGGTGCGCGGGCTTTTCCTTACCTCCCCCCTCAAATTTCGACCTCCCTCATGTAGCTTTGAACACTGAAAGCGAGGCTCAGCCCCACATCTCAACGTTATTGGCGTCATTCAGCCCCAGGGAGGCGCCAGTGACGCGTTCACAGTCATCTGCGAATGGCAAACGGAAGCGCAGCCCATCCCCTCCTGCCCCCAAGGTCGCATTCGAGCGCACACCGTTGACGTGTCTATACATGCAAGGTCTGGACAGAGACCAGATTTGGGCGCAGTTGGAACTCAGAGCTCAAAGTATATGCAAGATGTTGGAGTTTGCGCTGGATGGCACCGAAGAACCTGCGGAATCCCGGATCACCTCCACTACGAACAACTTGGAACAAAATTCTCAGCAGGAGGATGAAGATGAAGATGACGATGACGATGACTCGACGTATGAAGGGAGCGATGACGACTCAGAATCGGACCAGGAACCAGACGGGTCCAGCGACGGACAACCGCCAGAGGAAGGTGTCATCGGACTGCGGGACCATTCAATGGACGAGGAAGACGAAGAGTTGACCGAAGGGTCTCACGTTCCTTCCTCTAGTTCTCCGAGGACGACAGGTGGATTGAACGATGACTTCTTTGATTTGGAGGAGTTCAATGCGGAAACGGAGGAGGCAGAAGCTGGCTTTGTTTCGAACGGCGCACTCGACGCCGACTTGGATGACATTGCCTCAGATGAAGACGACATTGACTACTTCGCATCCGTTGATGGACAGGCGCAAGCCGACAACGACCATGGTAGGTCAATCGCCCTTTCTGCCATAACCCCGATAGCTAAATATTGGTCCTTTTAGAACCGCGCTATTCTGACTTTTTCGACCCGCCTCATGGGGTTAAGAGTGGAAAGAGTGCACGTCGTCCTGGAGCCACAGCTCCCTCGAAAGTCCGTTTTCATGATGAAGTCAAAGTCAAGACCATAAAACCTAGGGGGAAAGGACTCCCTCTTTCCATCATGCGACTTCTAGACGATGAGCCTGATGATGATGATGACGCCTCCTTCGAGACTGAAAGCGAGGACGATAGTGACGATGACCAGTGGGATATCACTCAACGTCATCCCGTCAACAAGAATTCGGAAGCGGTCTCCAGCAGCGCTGATGAAGGGGGTGAATTGGACGAAGATGAAGGCCCAGAAGGCGTGTTCACTTTCAATGGCGGCCGTCACACAATCAAGCGTCTGCAAGATGATCTCCTCGCCGACGAGGATGAACCTGATGATGGTGTGTTTTCGAATATGTCTCGTGCGCGGTATACTTATATCTGGCTGCAGGGTTGTCTACACATGAGAAGCGTCTTTCCGCCCTCCAACGGGAGATTGCGGTCTTGGAGGCTGAAAATGTTGCCAAGAAGGACTGGACTCTGATGGGAGAGGCGAGCTCTCGATTTCGTCCTCATGATTCTCTTTTGGAGGAAGACCTCGAATTCGAACGCATCATGAAGCCGGTACCTGTTATCACGGAAGAGGTCGTATCAGGTCTAGAAGACAGGATAAAGGCTAGGATTCTTGAAGGCCGCTTCGACGACGTTGTGCGAAAACGACCCGTGGATGAAAAGCCATTCCTACCATCCCGCTTGTTCGAGCTTCAAGACTCCAAATCAAAACAATCTTTAGCTCAGATTTATGAAGACGAGTACACTGCTGCCCAAACCGGCGGTGTCGCAGGGGAGGATCGTGATGGAAAATTGACAGCGGAACATGAAGAAATTACGAGAGTATGGGAGACAATCTCCTCCAAGTTGGATGCTCTATCCAATGCTCATTTCACTCCAAAAGCGGTGAGTGTCCATGACAAGGCAGCATCAGAAACATTAATGTTGTCTCTAGCCCACAGCAACAATTTCAACCGTCACCAATATTGCATCGACCAGCTTAGAATCCGCTTTACCCACTAGCAACACAGTCGCTAGTATGCTTGCCCCAGAGGAGATATATGAACGGCCCTCATCTGATCCTCGCGCACGGGGCGAGCTTTCTCCCAATGAAAAACGGGCTGCACGGAACAAACTGAAAAAGGCGAAAAAGAAAGCGAGGGATGCCCTGGACCGTAACGTTGACAAGTTTGCGAAAACGAAGGGATCAGGGAGCGTAAAGGCACAAAAATCGGCCGCTCTTCAGAGTGTGGTGAAGAGTGGGAAGGGTGTAACGGTGGTTGGTAAACGGAATAATAGACGGACAAGCTAGACGAGATGGGAATTGACTGCCGTTTTAGTATATTGTACTTAACACAGCCCGTCGGCACCGTCCTTAGATAAAACAACCCGCTGCACAGTCACCGGTCACCATTCACTCTTTTCTTTTGACACATGTCTTGGTTCCAGAAACGCAAAGACAGAAACTACATACCCCCCGTCGGGCCAGATGGTGGCAACTCGTCTTCGCATCTGAATTCATCCTCGCCTAGCGACCCGTACAGTGGCGGGTCTGCAACCAGCAGCCCCTCGATCAATTCCTACGCCGCAGACACTCGTGATCGCTATCATCGAAACCAACCCATTGACACCTATTCCCGCGGTCAAGGCAATGTCGACAATGACAGGAGGGAGCTGTTCTCCGGCGTCAATCCCGAGAAAGCAAATTCTAACCGTTTTAAGTACGATGGACCGACGTTGTCTGAGCCCACCCCCGGGGAGGAGAACGAAGAGGATGTGGAAGGGATCAAGCAGCAGACAAGGTTCGTAAAGCAAGAGAGCGTCAATTCCACGCGCAATGCCCTCCGCATGGCACGCGAGGCAGAAGAGACTGCCCGAAACACCGTCAATAAACTTGGGTCTCAATCTGGTGCGTCAGAATGATGGCAGTGGTGGTGGAATTTTGCTTCATCCTAATCCCACTTTTTTTTTTTTTTGATTGGTAGAGAAACTCGCCAACACGGAGCGCCACCTTGATGTGTCCAAAACCCATTCTCAACGTGCAGACGATAAGACGGATGAACTCAAGCAGCTGAACCGCTCAATATTCCGCCCTGTCATCCACTTCAATAAAGACTCGAAACGTGCCGCACAGGAGGCGAAGATACAGCAGCGTTACGATGAGGAGCGGGAAGAACGCGAGAAGTCCATGATGGACATACGCGACACTCAGAACCGTTTGGGTCAAGCTTCGACCTACGGTCAGCGGGAGGAGGGAATCGGGGCAGGGCCGGATGGAAGGCGCAACAAGACAGCTTCTGAACTGGCAATTCGGAAAGAGCAGAGGAAACGCTTCCAGTTTGAGGCTACTGGGTCCGATGATGAAATAGAGGACGAACTCGATGACAATCTCGACGAAATTTCTGATGTCGCAAAGAGGCTCAAGGCGCTGGGAACGGCTATGGGCCAAGAACTCGACAATCAGAACAATCGCATTGAGCGCATTGAAGAAAAGACTACCAACCTCGATAACAAAATCTTCAGGAACACCGAGAGGGTATGTCAACCAATGCGCGAACACTTTGCTCTAGTTTTCATGCGACTGTTTACAGCTCAAACGAATCAAGTAAAGATACCCCTCAGCCATGTCAATCACTTGCTATGAGAAACCAATTTCACGAAATTTGGACGGTTTTAGTTATGTCGAACACTAGTTCACTGGTACTCCCTACAATGGAAATATTTCGGTACAGGCTTTTAGATGGTTTACGAACTTCACAAGAATCAGATAAGACTTCATGCGTCTTCCATGCTGACTCCGGTCTGCCAGTGATGAATCATTCCCGATAAATGCCCAAGCCATCCGATGAGTGGTCGCGCGACGCAACCAGTATGCTCTCAATATCTGAAACAACTTCTGCAGTTTTGACAGATGAGACCTGTGACATCTGTGGACGTCGTTCACACCTCAGAAACCATCAATATGCATCAATGCTTGGTCTGGCCTCATTGACGTTCATTCCGTGCCCCCTGCTGGGCCATGTGCATCCGTGCGTCTGGAACTAATGCGCTAATGCTCTCAGCCATTTAAGGCTGTGATAAAAACACCCTGAACATCCCCGAATACCTGTCGACTCGAAGTCCTATAGTGATTCTCGCATTTGGTGAATCAGTAAGACACTACGATCCTGTCGGCGTTATCCCACCTTCAATTATGTATCCCCGAGTCGATCATATGCCAAATGTCTGTGATGGCACGAGTCCCACTTCTTCACACGCATCTTCAGACTTTCTGGATCTTTTGACCCTTTAGACGGGTTACGATTGACCCACTTGGCCTTGCGAGATCGCACGTTTCTATCTGTTCCTTCCAGATTCCCTCAAAATGGATCTAGGGCACCCTTTACGTATTTCATTTCTGGCCCAGCCCGTCGTATCTCTCTGATTCTCTCAGCCTCGTGAGCGGCGTCGGGCCCCAAGAACCTCCGGCGGATCGCACAGTGATCCCTACAATTACGTTACTTAAACTCAGCCCACTGGCACTTGATTCTTAAGGCTTGGGCTTGGTGAGTTGTGTCCTCAGTATGCTGTTCCCTCGGCTGCGTTAAGCACTGTTGTAGTCGTCGGACCAAGATAGGACACCTATCTCCGGATGGCTGGTCAATTCGAGCGAAGCGACCGCCAGTCAGCGGACAGGTTTTCCCAGCCCCCATGACCTACAGGTCATTCCCCATCTACGTCTTATCATGCCACGATTAGTGCATGAGGTTTTCGGGGCCGCAGGCTCTACTTTCCGCCAACTCCGTCGGTAAAGTCGTACCCACCAACATCGCTACAACACATTTACTCAGCCATGTATTCGTTTTCGGATGCTATTCGATTGGAGATAGTACGATTTAGTTCAGGCGAGGGCGTGCACTGGAACTGCGGCCACCCTTACAACACCATCATTCGACTTCGCGCGGTTGTCACTGTAAGGAGTTTTACCTTCAAAGTCTATCTCTGAAACGGAGCTTGTGATGCGGTAATCTAGGTATAGTTGACGAACTACTTAGTATCATGTAACCTCCCTCTGCCTTGATCACTACTAGTATGTAGTAAACACTTCAATACCGCACAATTCTGGAGCCCTCCGCCAGAAGTGCTATATCAGCCATGTTATACATCTATA
>Ga0307512_10003214_pt1 | contig 19342 bp, 13 predicted proteins | sample 14_EM_MG_FD_200267 | JGI IMG/M metagenome (GOLD analysis project Ga0307512, IMG submission 200267) | Populus trichocarpa ectomycorrhiza microbial communities from riparian zone in the Pacific Northwest, United States - 14_EM | ecosystem: Host-associated > Plants > Roots > Unclassified | place... | reverse complement strand
GACAATCGAGATGCTTCTGACCAGAGATCCAACCATCGAGATCACCGAGATGGTCCTAACGGCAGCGATGAAGGGCAGATTTAACGGCAAGGCAATAATCGAGATGCTACTGACCAGAAATCCAACCATCCAGATCACCGAGACAGTCCTAGCAGCAGCGGCGGGGAGCTCCCAAGGCAAGGAGACAATCAAGATGCTTCTGACCAGAGATCCAACCATCGAGATCACCGAGATGGTCCTAACGGCAGCGATGAAGGGCAGATTTAACGGCAAGGCAATAATCGAGATGCTACTGACCAGAAATCCAACCATTGAGATCACCGAGACAGTCCTAGCGGCAGCGGCGGGGAGCTCCCAAGGCAAGGAGACAATCAAGATGCTTCTGACCAGAGATCCAACCATCGAGATCACCGAAACGGTCCTTGTGGCAGCGGCAGGGAACTTATTCCACAGCAGGGCGATAACGGAAATACTACTAACCAGAAATCCAACCATCAAGATCACCGAGGCGGACCTTGCGGCAGCGGCGCAGAACTCATTCAGCAGCAAGCGGGGATCTCTGCCACCTTGACCGGCTCGCCCGGAGGCGGAGGGGAAATTGAGTTATGTCATACTCTAGTTAGAGTGAATACAGTATGAATAAAACAAACAAAACTCATTCAGCAGCGAGGGGATAACAAAAATGCTACTGGCTAGAGATCCAAAAGCCGACACCAATTGCAACGCGACGAGTCATCGATTGCTACTCACTCCACCTATGTGGCTGGAGTTCTGCTCTACTCTTTAATAGCGATGGAAAATAGCATGACTGCTAAAAGTGCTGAGAATTTGTCTAACTTGAGAGCGTTGGGGGGGGGCACGCGGGGTATAATTCCGTGCTTTATTTCTTTTTATTTGTGGTATGATGCTATAAGTTTACTAGTCTGCAGACTTGATTTGTGCTTTTCTTAGGCAAGGAAACTGTGCTTTGTGATTTACATATGTTGTAAGCTTGGAGTTTTCTTTTTTTAATTGGGGTTCTGGATTTTTCTTTACTGCGTTATGTAGGGGAGCAAAATCTGGCGTAGGGAGAGTATGTTGTTAGACTGATTAATGAATGTTTTTGTTGCTCAACGTTCCGTCATTTGGAGTACTTAGTTTGACTAGATACACTATCCTTGTTGTTCTCTCACCACCCTGCTCCCTCAGAAATGCAGACTATTGCTCGGTTCTCAGGCGGTGGCTAGTCGGGTTCTTGCAGGTTTTCCGTATCACATGAGTACATGAGCATCCAAGTCCTTTGCTCTATCTTTTACCTCTTGAGTAACTCTATCATCCTTTCTCACTTCTTGTACTCTCTGCTCGAATTTGGGACGGACGGTGGTAAAATATGACTCGATATGTGCAACTTTCTAGTACATGGTAATTAGAAACAGCAGACGTCATCGATAGACAGGAGACATGAAATACCGAGCGGATTGTGAATCAGATCAGCTTCTGTAGCGAGAAGCGGGGAAAGATGTTCAAAAGGTAGTCCATTTGTATTTTTATGTCACTCCTTCTATAACCTCCTCCTCCCTCCCCTCCCCTTTTTCCCTCTTTTAACCCCCACCAGCATTTGTAAGTAATAATTTGCAATCTTTAACCCCCAAAGCCGTTAAGCAACCCATCAATCAATCAATCAATCAATAATACACATGTTAAACCACACACCACAACAACCAAAAAGACATGCAAAGCATACGTTATCCCCAAAAAGTGACGAAAGAAAAACCCCAAAACTCCCTTGCCGCCTCCCCGCTTTACCGTCCCTCATCCTCACTCTCTTCATCGCTATATTCATACTCCTCCACGCCCGGAGGGAGACGTCTATACCTCAGGTCACTTGGAAGCCCATCATCCATCTCGCCTTCCCACCCCTCGCCACCGGCGTAGCTCAGTGCGACGGGAAGGAATATCAACGCGTGGCTCGCGGCGACAACAACGAGCGCCAGCCAGATGCGGAAATAGTACACCTCGAAGATCTTGCTCCGAGTAAATGCAAGCACAATGACACCGATAAGTTTCGTTATCGTGATGCCGGAGAAAACCTATCAGGTTAGCCATGGGAATTCACTCGAATTGGGAAGCGGGAACAAACCGAGCCACCGACGTTAACCAGCGCACACCACGCCCTCGCGTCATTTCCGTGGAACTTTGCGCGCGCCACCACGGAGGCGGCAGGGAACATGAACGCGCGTGCGATGTGAGCGCAAAACTCGACGCCGATACCGACGCAGATGACGAGGTTTACGAGCGAGACGGCGTTGAGGCTTACGCCCCACAGTGCCATGACGCCCATGATGTCGACCACGATCATTGCCACGGTTCCTGCCACGACTGCGCCGGTTTGCAGACTGCCGAGGAGGGTTGATGTGACGATGAAGATGCACACCAAGGCGGCGATGATCAAGCCTGCGGTGAGCCGGGCGATTGAGGAGTACTGGTCGAAGAAGATGTAGAACTTTGAGTACGGGAAGATTTCGGTACCGGCTGTTCGAGACACTTCCTTTGCGATGCGTCGGGCGGCGGCGTAGGCAGCGATGAAATCGGCTTGGCTGGTGAGCGGCTTGTGGGAGCTGCGGAAATGGCTGGCGGAGATGGTGCGGTCGTCGTAGTTCGGGACAATGGCCGAAGAATATGCTGCTTTTCCGGCCAGGGGACACATCTCTCCCGTCGGTGCGTTCATCCAGATCTTGAGGTAGTCCATAAACTCCTCCCCTTCTGGCATACCGCCGAGCGTAATATTCCAGCCCGGATCACGGTCTTCGAAGCACACTTGGCATTGGAAGTCACTGTCGTATGGACCACATAGCTCGGTAGGATCGGAGCGCTTGACACGGCAGCATTGGTCGAGGGAGGGGTTGAGCCAAAGCATAAAGTCGTCTATCCAGCTAGCGGCAGGCTCAGCAATATATGAGATCTCTGACCGCTTCCGTTCCTGCTCGATGATGTTGGAAAGGGATAGCGGACTGCAGGTTGAGAATCGGCCGCAGAGTGCTTGCTGGTTATCACGCTCAGTAATGTTGAATTCTCTGTTGACGAAGTATAATGGAGGTCCAACGGCAAAGTAGTCGTACAAGTCGTCAAAGTAATTGATGAGATATGAACCCGTGGGAATAGCAATCCTTTGATCAAGCCCAAGCTCTACGTGAGGCAGCAGTGCTAATGCTGCAGCAAAGATTCCGAAGAATATGGTGACAATAGCAATTTTTGTGTTTTTTGCCAGAAGTGTTGGTGCATAGTGTTTCCGGATAAGACTCTGTATCAGTCCATCCTCCACCTCGTCAAACCCAGTCGCAGAGCCATGGCCATCTCTCATGTGTCCAACAAGCCCACCTTCATGATCCTCGCTAGCACTGGCTACATATCCGTTAGAACGATCATGTCTGGGAGCTGGAAGGCAGGGAAAGCAGTCGATTCTGTCGGCGTCCATCCTCTTCTTGTTCAAAGCGAGAACGGATACAAACATTGTGACCTGTAATGCAGCATTGATGAATACCGCACCAGCAGCATAGATTGCAAAGTTCCTAACCGCTGGCATGGTCACAAAAGCCCCCAATCCGAATGCCACTGTTTCGCAGGTTGCCGATAGAAGAATGCTGGGGCCCATCCGACCCATAGCGCGCCCAATCTGGTCCTCCAAATCCATGTCAGGGTGTTCACTGTCAATTCGTTCAAATTCGTGGACGATGAGGAAGATGTTGTCGACACCGACTGCCAAAACCAAAAACGGAATGACCTCGGCAATGATCAAAGTAACCTTGATTCCCATCGCTGAAAACAGACCAACAGATGCGGAAACACTCATCAGCACAATGATGATACCAAATACACCCAGAGTAAACTTGCTGTCGACAAGTGTCTTTCCGGGGTGTCGAAGCATATTCTTCAGAGCCAAGGTGGTGCTGCCGAGTGCGATGCTGGCGTAAAAGAACATAGCAATGTAACTGATGATCACAATCTTTGCGTCGGTATTTGTACTCTTGTTGAGCTCCTCCTCCAAACTAATCTCCGTCGAAAAGCTTAACCGCAGTCCCCGCTCTTTGGCCTCCTCTTTGACGGCAAGTAGAGTATTCTTCAAGCTTCTCTCCCAATCCATACTGCGTTCTACAGGCGCACTTCCTTCGGCATGGTTCTGCAATACCCACGTCGTCATCAAAGCGGCCGAATCCGCAACATCATCAGTTTTGCCATAACCACCGAACACCATTTCCTTCTTAACTGGCTGACCGAAATCTGGTAGACATTGGCCTGGTTGTTCCGCGCATGACCGGATTTGGTCTTTCCAGGTACCGTGCTTGAGTTCCCAGGAGTTGCCGTGGAAATATGCTGTGACACTTTGCACAACACATGCATCACCGGTAGGGTTCAGGCATACGTCGTCCAGTGTGACTCCATGATCCAAACTTTTGAGCCGTCTAATTTGCTGCTCCACGTCGAACCACCAGGTGAGGGTGTCGTAGCTGAGGACGGGCGAAGGTCCAGCCTCGGTAGTATCGTTCACCAGGAACGCCTGTTGCGTGCGGTAGAATGGACCGAAATTGTCGTCGAAAAACCGTTTTTCCTGAGCAGCGTCGGACGTCGGACTAACCCAGAGGCGGACAGGGTCCGTTTCGACACTAAAGTTCAACCATCCCAAGCTCAAAAAACCGACAATAAGAACCGAAAGGCCAATTGTTATCCCGGGGAACTTTGCGCTAGTTTTCCCAATACGGTTGAATATCTGATCTAGGTGTGTGTCGAGAATGTATTGTTCTCCTTGACGTTCCGGTCCCAAACCAGCACCCGTCATAGCACCTTCATCGTCATCGCTATCCTCGGGATCTGAATCGCGCAACAGCCGCAAGTTATTTCTCCTCTGTTTACGGTACTTATCATACTCGTTGTATGTCAGGTATACGCCAAGGATCATTAGGCCCACCGAGTAAATAACGATCACGGCAAAACTCCAACACTGAAGGATGCCGACTTTGCACACCTTGACTTCATCAACATCCGGAAGGATCGGACACACTGCCGGACAATCCATACAGGCACAACGATAGGCAACATCCCCATCATCACACGTTTTCGGGGTATCATGCATCTCTTTCATGCCGTCACCTAGCTTCTCCTTCGGCGGAAAGTTGATCTGAAACGGTGAACCAAACGGCGGATTCTTCTTGCCCAAGAATTTCAGGAAATCCGTCCAGTTCTTGGCACCGCCGCCAATAAGCTCCATAACGTTTCCATTGGTGGCCGAGAACTTGAGGTCCTTGCACGAATTGTAGAAACCCTGGCCCCACGTAGGTGACAGAAAGTAGTCGACTTCCGATACCAACGCTACACCACTACTGGAGGTTTCTGTCTCCGTAACGTTGACGAACAACGACTGATCGGGTGAACATGTGAACGAGCAGAATAGGTTGAAGAAGTTGGCTTTGCAGGCGGGACATGAGGCGATGAGAGTTTCGGCGCGCTTAAGGTTTGTAGCGAGGTTTGAGATCTATCACCCATCGTCAACCTTGCCTCCCTAAATCAGACCAAGCGTAAGCGTACCTGCGCAGCGTCACAGCAGATGTGACCTTCGCTCCACTTTGTGCCACAAAGGTCTACCAGCTGTTTCCGCACGTCTGGATCCGGTGCTTCCGCCGCGCCGTTGTAGGGTTTCGGTAACTGTCCGCCAAAGAATGACTTTTTATCCTGCATGCTATCAGCACTGCCTAACTCCCATATCTATGGGTACGGAAGTGTACCTGTCCGCGCATCGCGCAGTATCCAGGCTTATGGATCTTGGTGGCAGGTCCATCATCGGTTGCAGCTGCGACACTCGCTATCGCAAGCGTTACGCCGAGCAGTAGTAGTAGTGTCGATGTCGAGAACAGAGGTATTCGAAAGCGCGCAAAGCGGCGCCATGGCGACATGTGTGTGGTCGGTCGCCAGACCGACAGGGGGTGTCGATGGCGGGAGATGAAGCAACCGTAGAGTGCAAAGGTGGAAAGGGGCGGATGTCGATCCTTATGATGGTGATGATGATGGAGGTGATACTGCGAAAGGGGGGTTCCTGGAGAATGTTTTAGATGCGTTGGGTTTGCGTGCTTCTTTAGGTGTGGGGATTGTTGAGGTGGTTGGTCAGTTAATGTCAGACAGTGAAGACGAATGACGTGTGGAACGGATGTGGCTTGGCAGCGATCGGCTGTGAATGCAGTGAACACTCAATTAACGCATTGGAGGAAGCGAATCAGGTGCTTGAAGAATTCAATATCTAACTGCCGCCATTTCTAATTGCCATTAGTTGGCAAGCAGAGTGAGGAGAATGATAACGATCGTGGTCGCATTGTTTCGCTCGCTACCTTAGGCAGAAGCAAAGCTACAACGAAGCGCATGCAGGTACCGCATCTCACGTTCTTCAAACTAGGCAGCTACATCCATCGCAATCACAGAAGAATTTTGAAGAACGCTGTATACACGAAGTACTCTCGAAAACCAGAAAATAAAAGCAGAAACCTCGCTCAAAACCAGAAAATTGTATAGACGACAGCTTCCCTTCCCCAGTCTCGGCCGGTCTCTTACATGATCACGCAGGGAATACTAGAACACAGACAAACACGTCAGCATGAGCGCACCCACACGACCGCATGTTCGGGAGAGCGGGGAAGCAGGAAGGAACACCGTACACGCAGCAACTACCTGAAAACAGTCAACAATCAACTCCTGTCGCCCGTCAGTGGGGAAAAACTCACAATCATCACCACACCAGCACGGCTGCGTAGGCGGTTTCCCCACGCCGACGATGGTATAGTCGTGTGTGTGGTTGACGAGCGCTGATTGTGAGGATTTGCACATGGTCTTGTTGGTTTGTTTGGAAGAGCGACAGATGCGGTTGGGGGGGGTGAAAGTTACTTGATTGTGACGTGGGTGGAGGGACTGGGCGAGAGGGGAGGTATTAAATGCTCCTGGTCGGAGCCACGCGTTTACGTGGTGCTTGTTGCTTGCTTTCGCTGTGTCGCCACTGACGTAAACAGACATGGTTTGCTGTTGTGGATCCCTTCATCGAGAATCACTCGTCGGATAAATCGGCGCACACTGCGCCACAAAGACCATTTCTGGTACGTACTCTAAATACCTCGACGTGGCGCAACGACTTCTGCACCGCATCCTACCGCCGGCAACAAGTTGATAGCGGCTTGATATGTAATGTAATGTATTATAGATTAGGGTATTCTGACGATTGAGATAAAGAACAAAGTGTGGGGGATTCCTAACCCAGTTTGAATAGTAGTGCATAGCAGTGTGTAGTTTGTGCTCTTCGTTCGCAAACGTGTAGAGCTCGCGTTATTACTATCAGTCATCTCCCGTATCACGGGCTTAGTTCCTAACTTGAAGTTTGGACAGCATAGAGATTCAAGGTACAGGGTGACGTCTGGTGCGAGACAACCTGACTCTTGCAGCAAACTCTGCCCGTTTGCATCGAACATACAACGCATTGGACTTAGGCCCAAACCCAACCCTGCGCACGTTACCGCTTTCTTTGTTCTTGCCCTTCCTCACCTTTCTTCCCAATTATTCCACAGGATCAAACATCAACACCAATCCTCCTGAGCTCAATCCTTTAAACCCCGTGTCCCTGATCCTCTTCTTATCCTCCCCAATCACGAGCAATCACTCACCAGAGAGATTACGATACATCCACCTCCATGGTGGTGTATCCTATGGGTCTTTACATTCCGGCAGGACATGGTATTGTAATGTACTCCTCCCCCCTTCCTCCTCCGACTGCTACCGTTCTTCGTCCCTACTAGCTTCTGCCTTGTGTAATTTTCGTCCCCATGCGGAGATCGCCTATTACAACTCCAATCTCACCAGAGTGGTTGCAGTACATTCACCTCCTTAGTAGTGTGCCTATGTTTTCTTTTCGACCATTTCACTTTCCACCAGCGCATGTTATTGTACTCCCTCATTTCTCTCTGATTGCTGTTGCATTTTGATGACCCTGCTATCAGAAGATTAGCATGATCAAGGGCATTCATCGTCAAGTTGATGAAGACTCTGTAATAGAGGCTTGTTAGTCATGCCGTTGTTGTGAACAGGGCAGGGCGGCTGAGGGAGTCAAGCGAGTCGCGACACGCCCGATCTCGTCCCAGGCTAGTCGCCATTAGCCCTGAATACGAGCCCAGCCCATTCACACAAGTACGACGAGCCTAGGCCTCAGTAGCGGGTTATCGGTGCGCGTTGTTGTTCAGATGACACGGAATCATAAACACATGACGTTCACTGTGTAAAATTTGGTAAGGATTGCAAATCTAAATATCACTCGCTCTTGTTGCTGCGCTTGAGAAAACTAGACGTTTGCCCACATCATCACCCGCTTACGAACCACCACGCCTACTCCGCATCCGCTACGCCGCAAGATTCTCGCGTTACCAACCGTCACGCCCTAACGAAGACTGCAACGATTTCCGACGCCCTGAGCGCAATTGGCTACAACAAAGCTAGACATGGTCATCAAAACGTTGCCGAAAGCCGACATTGGAGCAGAAGCTAAGAGAGCTGGGGGATTAGAATTGGCTTTTGCAGGGACACCAAGAACGCCGCCAACTGACGGAGGTGATGGCGTAGTGTGAAGTGTGGGCGATGGGCAAGATGGGGACGATCATGGCGGAACGATGAAGAGGACGTGCGGGACGTGCAGGATGAACTTGAAGATGAGGGCCTGGAGGCGGATGACCTGATTGCGCCATGATTTGGGAGCGTTTGACCCGCCCACAAGACTGGGATCTCTAATGCGCCGCTATGGCCACCAACACCGCGCAGAGCTGATTCGCATTGGGATGTACCCCAACATCTTTATGAACGAGGCTGAAGATTTGCTGGATTGCTGTGGGGCAATTTTTGTGGTTGTGGCCACGTCACAATCAAAGATCTCGTATGGAATGTAACCCCAAAGTATACGTTTACAGACATTCACACGGACTCAACTGAAATGATCTCCACTTCCGGTAAACACAGGTCAACTGGCTACACGATGCAACCAGCGAAATCAACAGCGCATTTGACGATACTCACAACCCCTCGCCACCGATCATATACGACAATCTCAATTGCATCAACACGATCAACTCTGGAGTTTTTTAGAGTGACAGTCGCCACCTCCGTTTGAAGTACTACGGTCTACACGAAGTCGTTGCCAAAGGAACCCTTATCTTCAAGCACATATCGACGGGAGATATGATTGCCGATAGCTTAACTGAGGCTATTGGAAGAGAGAAGTTTAAGGCGCTTGTGAAGGCGATTGGGCTATCGTGAGCTGTTTCTACTTTGTTTCTGTGTTCCTGATTGCTGTACACCTTTTTCGTGGTTTCGTCCACCTCATGTTTACTAATTTTACAAGCTGCGTGTGGTTGGGTAAAGGGGAGTGCTGGGAAAGGTATGCGTGTACCAGTGATCATGATGTTACAGTCTAAGAGGTTTTGCCCTACTCTTTCGACTGCACTTTGTGTATTACTTTTTGCGTATCTTTACAATTAGTCTTTACATCCTCTCGTTATCGTACCGTACCAAACTCAACAGCTATGCCTTTAGATTGTCGAATACTATCACTTGCAACCTTTTCGGGTATAGATATCTTCGCGTACTATCAGCATATAATATTTGACGTTGCACTATGGTGCTCGAAGACTGCAGATGCCGGCCGCGAGGCGAAGGCCCACATGTGGCACCGGGCTATCCTAACTAGCAGATCTCTCCGCAGGGCATACTTCCAAAAAGCGGATTGCTAAAATTTAAAGCCATTTGAGGCCCAACACCAGAAGCGCCGCGGCGAAGAAGCAGCTTAGACGCACCTATGATCAGTGGCATCCTCCGTGACAAACAGGGTAGTGGTAGCGTGGTGTACCATGGAGAGGAGGAGAGGAGGAGAGGAGGAGAGCGACAACGAAACCACGCTGGTAAGGATCGAAGAAACATTCAGGGGCAAACTTCATGGTTCAAAGAAAGTGCTCGGCGTACATTCCTTCAGATCGAAAACCTGCTGATCAGGTACCAGGATGAGGATCACGGGCAGATCAACCGCCGGTACTTGCTCTAGTCAATGAGCCATGTGGCACTCATGATGTCGTTCCGCAATACCAAAAACAGTATGCATTGGATTTAAAAGTGGGCATTCACCTTAGTCTAATCTGGCAGCAGAGAATCGGACTCGGATAGGTACCGTCGGAGAGGCGTCCCGTGGTCATGTGGAACACTCTATCTCGAGACTACTTAGAGTAAGTACCCGCTAAAGCTACCTACATGAGTAGACTTCACTACAGCAGTGATTGACGATCGTCCGCAATCCCGCACACGCGTTTGACGTTTTGCAGTTGGGTTAGGGCGGTGAGAAACCCGTGATGGAGCTATTTATGCATCAACCTAAGAGTATTGGCATTGGTGGGCCTAATTATAGACCTCTTCAGTTGCATTGCAGGGGACTCATGTATCCTAGATCTTGCTTTTCCTTCGTCTTCATCTTTAGGGGTTTCTCAGTTCAAGGTTATTTTATGCCTCTTTGTGCGAGGTTCGTTTGCTCGAGTTAGTTGGTTCCAAATTTCTCAGTGCATGACGGACTTTGGAAGTTGTAGTCTCGGCTCGTGGGGTTGTCAAGATCTACTCTGCAGCGGCCGCCTAAGTCCGACCTTAGAAGCTTCGAAAGTTGATATCAAACGCAAGCTCTCTGCATTTGTACAATGTTGAACCAAATCCGGGCGCGCAGGGGAAGCGTACGGCGACTTATGGGTGCAGCTGTCAAATCGGTGATCTCTCTGTGTCTTCTCTAAGTCTAAATCTAAGTAACACGTACACAAGAAGTGAAATGCTTGCGGCTCCCTAACTAGCCCTATGCCACGTGATGACCGCACTCAAAATCCATCCAACATACAGCACGACTTTTTTTTCCGCATCCCCAAGGTACTCCTTCGATTGGCGATCATCGATTGGCTATAGCAGCTATGAATGGAATACGTACTATTATTCATATAAAGACACGACATGTGTCTTTTTCGATTCTGATTGGTCGTAATTCTGTGGCTGAGTGGCTGATTGTGGCAAGTACCTACCACTTAAACTCAGATCCCAAATGACTTGCCCTTTTAATTCTATGAGTTTGGCTCTGATTACAAAGTGTCCTATACAAAATATGTGGATGACTATGTCCTCTTACCTCCAAGTCTTAGATTTATGATATCTCTTATATTGAGTCAGAAATTGTGAATCAACAGTATTTTGGAGCTTTTTTTTACAGCTTCACTATGAATATTAGTGATATAGTAAATTGGAGACCAGGAAGTGAAAGAGGACCTGTTTATGTATAGTTCATGTATAGAACACTTTGTGATCAGAGCAAAACTCATGGACTTAAATGAACTTGAATTGATTGGAGTTACGCATCTTCCCAGTTGCCAATATGCTTGCTCTGGCTACAGAAATGATATAGACTCACCCAGACTTGGAGAGATATGCTCACTGGGAGCTGGCCAAGAGATCTAACAAATTTTGAATTCTAGGAGTATGTTAGAGCCATATACATCTGGAAGCATAGGAGCTGCTAAACATGGCAACTCTGGGTTGGCTGGGCTGGAGATCAATCTGGGCGCCTCCAAAGGGCGGCGAAGCCGCCACCGTACCTTGTATACTGAACGCATTTGGCGGTGGTGGTGGCGGTGCAGAGGCGGAGACGTAGGTACTAGCAGGGGTGCTCTGCATACGACTGACTTCAAGGCATTCATACTCACATGTTATAAGCCCAGCTCTCCCGGCATCTCGCTTGGACGTCTAATTTTTAGCAAACATGACGTCCTCAGAAGCGGTTCACTCCCAGATCTTAACGCAAGCGGTTGACGATTACCTGAACACCATTCCAGACGACGATCCCCTCAAAGCAACACTCAAAGCAGATCTCCAAACTACGTCAGTGCAAGATTTACTGCAGCATATCAAGGCCTTAGAACGCGGTTTCTCGAACAGGTCGGGATACAACCGGCTTCTTGATCGTTTGAGTCCCGCCATAGAACAGTTTGAAAGATTCACAAAGGTATTGTGACTGCTATTGCACTAATTAAATCCCCAAATTGCTGAAATAAATAGATTGTGGAAGTATGCATCCAGTCGGACCCAAGGTTGTCGGCACTCATTTGGGGTGGATTCAAGTTCTTACTGCAGGTGAGGTCCCTCGCCCAGGGCTGACTGTTCGGCACTTACAACTTCTAGGTAGCAAGCGAATTCAGGGAGTTTTTTGAAAAGCTCCTCCGTATGATCGAGAAGATTACGAACGTGCTCCCGGATTATGAGCTTTTCCTCGACAGTTTTCCAGAAGACGACAATCTCCAGCGACATGTCGTGTCGGTGTATGTGGATATCTTGGACTTTTGGCGGCAAGCAACAGAAGTATTTTTGAAGCGTGGGAAGAGTACGGCTCCGTGTTCAAAACAAGTGAATGGGGCTGACTGGTTTCAGGAGCACGGTCTTCAGCTTCGGTCGTGTGGCAAATCACTTGGCAACCGTTTGATCTTAGATTAAAAGACATTGTCACCCGGTTCGAGAACAATTGCGCATATGTCACTCATCGTATTCAAGCACTACACTGTAGGGAGCAGGCAAAGAGCGCGACGGAAATAGCAGGGATGAAGAGAGATAAGGCGGAAAGCGAGGAACAGCGGCGGATTGCAACTAAGAAGGAGCTCGAAGCCGCTGAGCGTGAACAGATCGCTGCAGCCTCGGAGCGGAAAGAATCTGCCCGATTTAGGGAGCGGTACTCTACCTTTGATTCGGATGTCAGACAGAAGCTAGAGATGGAAGCACGTTGTGCGAAGGGTATGTTTATTATGTCGCCCCCCAGGATTAAGTGCTGAGCTATTGTAGACAGGCAGTTTTGCGATATCCGCGCGTGGTTGGATCCAACGGATTTCAGGGATATCAAAGAGAGGATATCGAGAAAACGCCATATGAATACTGGACTACCGATTCTTGAATCAGAGCAATATAAATGCTGGCTAGATCGGAGTTGCCATTCTAAAGACACTCAGGACCAGCTGTTTCGTCGTGGATTACTCTGGATCAAAGGAAAGTGAGTAATACCTTTCTGCCATAATGGACAGAGACTGAATGGTTTGCAGGCCTGGCGCAGGGAAGACCTTCCTCAGCGTATTCTTGATTGAAGATGCAGAGTCGCGTTCCGTCAAGGGCGCGTCTCACGCTGTGGCATCCTTTATCTGCGACTGGTCCGATAAACGAAGATCCTCTCTACGTGTACTACTGGCTACAATGTTATTCCAGCTTCTTGCCAGCCATAAGGACCTGACTCCCCTTTTGGACGCATTCGCCTTAGCCATGATGGAATCTATGAGCTCAGTGGCCTCCTCAGTAGAAGAACTTTGGGAGCTTCTCGCAATTGCATTAAAACTTTGCCCGTTCAGCACGATTATTGTGGACGGCATTGACGAGCTCCATGAAGACGATGGCGAATGGACTGCAAGGCAGTTCAGCGCTTTGTCTATGGCGAATGAAGATTCTAGGATCTTACTCTTGAGTAGAGACAGCAACGAATGGCTAGGTATGCATCTTAACCAGCATCCGTGGCTGCGTCTGGAGGGAGTGAACAACGGAGATATTGAGACATTCATTGCGTCTCGAATTGGAGGACTGCGTAATCGTGGGTTCGAACCTTCGTTTATAATCGACGATCAGCAAATCATCGAGCACTTATCGAATCGGGCGGCTGGAATGTTTCTATGGGCCCGATTGGTGCTAGATCACTTGACTTCTCGTTCATTATCGCAGGCGGAACGCACAAAACTCTTCTGGGAGGCTATACACCTAGAAGGACTCGACGCGCTCTATTCTCGTATCGTAGAACATATCTTACAGCAACGGAAACCCGAAAGGGAGTTTGCGAGGAGGATTGTGATGTGGATTCTCAATTGCGGCCAGCTGCGCGTGGATGAGCTCAAAATTGGACTTGCGCAAGGAAATACACCCCTGGAGCCACACCATATTGTTGATGATTTAGTAGATATTGCCATGGTTACTTGCGGCGGCCTAGTTGAAACTACGTCCTGTTCGTACACCCTTCTTTAAGCTAACTAGTTAATTTTTAATGGAGAGGACAGCCGGACACATAGTATTTATTCATCTCTCTGTTTACGAATATCTTAAACAGCGCAGAGAATCTATCAATGAGCATGCAAGAGGTCACATTTCACTCCCGAAACATATCGAGCAAGCGACAATTGCAAAAACAAGCTTAAACTATCTCACCCTCACCGTACCAGCGCTTCCACTTGCGGGTAAATTGCACGAACCATCTGAGATTGAGGCGATCTCGGCAAAGTTTGCATTCTTAGACCGCGCGGCATGTAAATGGATGTGGCATACGTCTCAAGCTTTAAGCGGCGACGTCATCCCCGAGGATTCAAGCGTGAGCCAACTGTTGTCAACTATGGAGAGGTTATTCGATTCCAGAGAAAGCCTACTGGTCTGGTTTGAGGCTATGTGCCGTTACGAGTATGAAATTTCATCTTTGGAATTTGCTTCAGTCCTCACGTGGCTGGCATCGCATCCTCAATATCATGGATTGAAAGACAGAATCATGGCCTTCGAGAGCGACATGAACACTCTTCAACAATCTTTTGATTACCTCCTGCAGTGCCAATCCACCATACACGAGATTTGGACGGGAATGACAGACTTCTTGCCACCCCAAAGTCAGTTGAATGAAAACCCGGGGAACCTTGTAACGTGCCTACCAACTGAGCCTTGGACGCTGTACGAGGAGAATATCATGGTCGTTAAAAAGACTTCGCGAGTTTCTCTAGATAGCAGCACTTTGGGGCTGGCAACAATATGGCAATGCTCGTGAGCTTTTCTGTCCAGCATATACGCATCATCACTAACATTCAATCTCTACAGGAAATCGGGGACAATCATGACGATCGAGAAGTGGCATACCTCAACTCTTCAAAGACACAAAAAATCTTTCCAACTCCTATTCCGCGCGCCCGCTGAAGAATGTTTTCCCGTTGCCTTTTCCCCCGATCTCTCTCTAGTTGTCGTCTCAACAGCGGTGTACCGCCTCACCGAATCGTCTTCGCCAACTACTGATCTGGATACAAACCTAGGAATATCCCACTACTGGTCTGGGAAAATCCCCAGTCCTGGTCCGGAGTTACAGGCATGCAACGGCCTTCCTATGCCCAGGATGTTACCGCCATGCAGCATCGAAGGCTTCGACAGACACCAAATCGCTATCTCGCAAAACAACCATTACCTAGCATACTTCTACACTCCGAGGAATCTATTCGAAGGCTTTGGGGATTTATTCCTCATCGTCTACGACCTAGGAAAACTCCCGTGGATCACACTCGTCTGGGAGACCGTGTTTAACGAGGCTACCTTTGTCCCCGGAACTTACTTCACGCGCGTCCCGCTAGATGGAATTGGCTTGGCCAGCGTCGTGTTTCATCCGTCTAGACCTATCGTGGCTTGGTCGGCTGAAAGTGGAACCGGTATCAAGCATCTGGGACGTAAAGACTTCAGCTGGGCTGATGGAGATGAAACGATCCTAACCGGACGTAGGCCTATGCTTCTCGAAAACCTCCAGTTCTCGGAATGTGGGAGATTCTTAAATGGTCGAAGGGCAAGCGAGGCCATATGCCTTCCCGTACCACAGCAGATTCTGGCAGTCGACGACTGCAACCCCGCTTATGGCTGTGAGCCTGAAAGTGATGACCGCTATGCAGTCCACCACCCCTCCAACGCTATATCCCACGTCCCACACTCGGACTCGGAGATTTGTCGCACGGAAACCAACGGGACCGCATACTCCCTTCAGATTCGACACGGCGCACACCTGTTGCGAGTTGATCCCGTTGGCAACGTGGAGACAAAGACGCTGGCGAGGCTTCCGCAGGATCTCGGCTGGGATGCGAAGCATACGAAAGTAGTCCTGAGCAGAGCACACGATGCAGTAGCGCACCAAACGAGCAGTATGGAGATACAGCTGATTGAGAAGAGCGGGGCGCTTAAGGCGGCACTTTTTATTCGTAATTGCGATCTGAAGGCGGATAAAATGCTGTTTCCGGTGATTTATAAGAGGAAGGTTGGGGATATGGAGGGTGAGAAGTCGTCGGATGGATGTGGAGGGCTGGAGCCCCAGCGGGTTCCGAAAAAGTTGGTAGTAGATATTTTGACAGAAGACTCTGGTTCCGGCCAGTCTCAAGCGACGGCGAATGAACCAAGAACTACGTCTAAGTGGGGAGCGAATACCCCACCCTCGTCCAGCGAATCACGAGAGGTGCATATCTGCGTGGTTCTGCAGGTACTTTTGGTCATGGTAACCATCCCGTCTCCAGTTTAATGGCACTCTTGCTAATACTTACATACAGCCACTCCTGCAGGTTTTCCACTACTTCCTTCAGTTCTGGAAACGACACGAAATGACGGAGAGAGCAGATGGTGAATAGAGATTGGCGTAGGCGGCAATGAAGGAAGTGATTGTTCATACGTAGTGGGCGATGAGGTGGGGACGCCGTGGAACGAGAGGATGGCGGTTGGGTGCGTCCAATGAGACCCGAAGTTGGAGGGTATCCCATGCATCGATCTCCCAGCTATATCGGTTTCGAGGACTCGCCAGTACTAGTACATCTGGCCCAAAAACCTAGAGCTTGGGTAGCTTTAGGGCCACGATCCCCTACACATGAACACCCCGGTCAGGTATCAAGGGAATGGCGTGGAAATTCAAGGAATGGAAAGTTGATGTCTATACCCGCTGTTTCGAACGGTATTGGGCTATGGAAATTTATATGCAATCACTCGATTACGTACCCAAGGCGCTATTACTGTAAGGTCTAGAATGAGGTCGCCGATTCACTAAGTTACCGAATAGGCTCATACACATAGACTCATTCACGATTACTCACTCGCCATTCCTTCATCTCCGCAGTATTGCATGATAGGTCTCTGCCATCTTATGGCCGGAGATGACTCTCGTATGACCGGAGATTGCTGTCGGCCTGAAGGGTCTATACATAGATGCGTATGCACGCATTCACACTTGTACTCGTATATATATGGCCTTGTGGCACTCTTAGATAATATACAATCAAGCTTCTCTAGCATCACTATTTCAACACGCAGAACCTCCAGGCTCTTCATGTATATCTAATAGTTATACACTTGGTTTGTCTGCTCGAAGCATTCTCATTGGTCGGGTGAACTTGCCACGTGGCGCGTGTGGCAGATACAGTGGCGGGTACAGTGGCGGATATCCACATGTTGACTCAGGATTTATCCCGAAGACCTACAAGTTTTTAGAATGCCATACACTCTCAAGCTGCAAGACCCTCCCAAACTCACTTGGCTATATGCTCCCATGTATGCTCCTACGTGCTCGATCCAGAAACTTGCTGAGTTGCAGATGTCAGGTACCGGGAGGCTGGTGGCGGATGGCGGGCAGAGTTTGGCAGATGGCGGGCCGCGTGTGGCGTGTGGCAGGCGGCATATGTTAGTCGAAATCATGACGTCGGTCGATATTGTAGTCTGAACCTTATCTTTAGCGTGGCCACCATGACAAGATCTCACGATGCCTCAAGGTCACGGTGTTGACAATTGCAGCCTTAGATTCTAAAGGAAAGGTAGAGAATTGGATCTTGGGGAGAGCAGATCTTTGACTCAGTGTTCTCAGCGGAATCTGCAGCCAGTTTCTTGTCGATTTTGGGCGTATGTGTACGCATTCGGTCCGGGGCTGATGGTGATGATGGTAATGGTGATGATAGTGATGGTGATGATGGTGATGGTGCTGGTGATGGTGATGGTGATGGTGATGGTACCGAAAGCACTTAGTCAAGTAGGTTGGCTACGTCAACGTCAATGTCAGAGCATCAACAGACTTAATCCTTCTATTGGCCAAAGCTTCCACAAACTCAGAGTTCAATCGGCCCAAAGATTCCTCTGGAAATGCAACTCCTGCCGAAGCTCGTCTCTCTCAAGCGCGGCTCTGAAGTAGGCTCTGAAGTAGGCTCTCCACTTGGCTCTCAATTAGGCTCTCAAGCCGGCTCTCAAGCCGGCTCTCAAGCAGCCTCGGAAGCGGCCACACAAGAAGCTCTCAATGAGCGTGTCAGCACCAGCGAAGCCTATCGGCAGTCAAGACTGGCTGAGGTTTGTTGACTGCCAGCCATATTTAGTCCCATAGTCCCACGCGCAGATGTCTATGAACTAAATATGGATGGCTATAGACTGCGCGTCGCGTAGGGGTCCACAGCAAGCTTCCTATGAGCTGCACGTGTGCGCATAGCGCAGTCTATAGTCGATTTGCACTTTTGCCGATGCAGATATAGAGTGGAGGATATACAGTAGCAGATATATATACAGTGGCAGATACACAGCGGCGGATACAGTGCGAGATATACAGTACCGGATCAAGATACACATTCACAGGGGCAGATACACAGGGGCGGATACACAGCGGTAGATATAAAACGGCAAAAACAATGGCAGATATACAACACAGCAAACACAGTGGCAGATATGCGGCAGCAGATACACAGTGGCAGATACATCATGGTGAATATACAAAGGTAAATTTACAGCGGTGGATATACAGCGGCAGATACAGCAGTGGATATACAATACAGCAGACACAGTGGTTGGTATACAGTAGCAGATACAGTGGTGGATATACAACACAGTAGATACAGTGGCAAATAAACAACAGCAGATCCACAGCGGTGGATAAACAGTGGCGGATACGCAACGGCGGGTACACAGCGGCAGATAAACAGCGGCAGATACACAGTGGCAGATACACAGCGGCAGATACACAGCGGCAGATACATAGTAGCACTAAATTAAGATACGCAGTGGTGGATACCCAGCAGAAGACTAGGTGATCTGCCTGATATCGTAACAAGTCCACTATGCTCAACATTTCGAAGCCTGGGGGCAGCAAAGCCGCCACCGATGCTAGTAAAAGTATACACTCTACTATTAGATAGTTCAATATTCTTCGTCTTCACTACAGATTATAACAAGCACGTTGGGACTCGCCCACGAGCCGAAATTGGTTTCTTTGGGGGTAGAAAGTATCGATATTACTGTCGTAGGGAGTGACTGTTTTGAATCCCGACGCGGCAGCTGGGGTTGTTTTGTTGTTGTTTATTCATACTGTATGCACTCTAATTAGAGTATGACAGAGCCCCATATCCCCTCCGCCTCTGGGCAAGCCGGTTAAATGGCGGAGTTCCCCACCCGCTACCCTTTGTCCCCTTCACACCGGGGGGCTGGCACTGGGATTCGAACCCATAGCATTGTGACC
>Ga0307512_10003213_pt1 | contig 19344 bp, 16 predicted proteins | sample 14_EM_MG_FD_200267 | JGI IMG/M metagenome (GOLD analysis project Ga0307512, IMG submission 200267) | Populus trichocarpa ectomycorrhiza microbial communities from riparian zone in the Pacific Northwest, United States - 14_EM | ecosystem: Host-associated > Plants > Roots > Unclassified | place... | reverse complement strand
CAAGCATAGGTAGTAATTCAGATGATGGTCAAACCGATGGTTATCGGGGTGTTAAAGAGTTCATGGAGAGGATACCTGAGTGACACTTGCGGTCAGCTGCACGAATTGAGAATGCGTCGGAACATTTCCCTTGTCTCATGCTAAACCACAGACAATATTTCACGTGCTCGGCACAAATAGTATTTATATATCATGAAATATGCCTATGTCATTATGAACTATAGGAGTACTACTGCACATGTCTAAGGATTAGTTATTATTCGAGTTCTAACTGGGCGATGTTCGAACCGACTTCCGGAAAGAGGGTATTGGCCGACCCTGAACTTGACCTGCTTTGGCAGTTAGTTACATGGTGCATAGCGCAGGGGAGCATCGAAAATCCTACTAATATGTACCATACATGCAATTACTCGCGAGGGTAGAAAAGGGACAGACAGATGGGGAGAGATACGGATGCGTAATCGATGTACTTCATGTGTTCATCGATCTTCCACAAAGAGACGCAGGAAATGAGAGGGCGCGGCATGGCCGCCTCAATGCGATTTTACCCCAGGACAACGTCAATGGCAGTGTTGATGACCGCATATGCTTACACCTGGTGGCGATGCGGTCGTAGTTGTCATCTGAGATCTCTCGTGTGGTATTTGCGTGTCAATGTGCGAGGATAATATTTACGCATCACAGGCACTCCTCTACCGGGGTTAGGGACAATCAGTGAAAAAGGACGGTGCTGGCGTATTTCGTGTCCTGACTCGCGATGGCTGGTATCTATATACGAAACAATGGTGGCCCTCATGGAGGCCTGTTATAATATGATCACTTTAATTAACGTTACGCATCATGCCCCACGCGCAGCACGTCCCTTGATTAACTCTGTGACCTTTCGATGCCCACGTGCTAGTGATAGTTGGTATGGGGTGTGGCCGTCGTCATTCACCACCCCCGCATCCGCGCCACGATCCAGTAACAGTCTCACGACCTCGATGTGTCCATTGGCGGCTGCGAGATGTAATGGGGTCCAGAGGTCCTGCTTTCTCGCATTGACGTTTGCATGATGGTCGATGAGCATGCGCAAGACCTGTAGTTGTCCGTGTCGTGATGCAACGTGCAGAGGGGTCCAGCCATCCTGGTCACGTGAATCCACCAGCGCGCCATGCCCGAGCAACCACTCCACGTTTGGAACGCTACCTTCTTCCGAGGCACTGTGCAACGAAATTTTTCTCTTCCCCTTCTCATCTTTTTTGATGCCACGATGTCCTGTGTCAGATGTGGTTGATCGTAGTTTCTCTTGAAGATTGATGTTTGCCTCATACTCGGCCAGGAATCTTGCAACCTCGGCCTTGTCATTCCCCGATGCCAACTCTGCTGGAGTTCTCTTGGCATTGTTGACAACGCTGAAATCCGCGCCGCGCTTAAGCAACAGCTTCACGACATCGAGGTGGCCGTTGGCCGATGCCACGTGTAATGGGCTCTCGAGGTCGTCGTTCTGGGCGTTCGCATTACCGCCGCCTTCTAACAAAAACCGCGTGAGGTCAAGACGTCCATATCGTGACGCAAAATGTAGAGCAGTCCATCCCTTGTTGTCTCGTGCATTCAGGTCAGCCCCACGCTCGATGAGGAAGCGAGACACTTCGAGATTTCCCTTGCCCGCCGCTAATACTATCGGTGTCTTTTGGCTTCCGTTTCGAATATTGACGGCAGCGCCAGAGTCGATGAGAAGTCGGACGGTTTCGAGGGCCCCAACTTTTGATGCGGCGTGCAACGGATTCCAACCCTTCTTGTCTTTAGTGTGGATATTTGCCCCTTTCTCGATTAGGATGCGTACAACATTGATGTTCCCGTCCCCACTGCCAGACGCCAGGTCCAATGCAGTCTCTCCATTTTTGTTCCGAATGTCGACATTGACGCCGTGCTCAAGCAGGAACTTCACGACATGGAGGTGCCCACTCCTCGATGCCGCGTGGAATGGAGTCCAGCCCTTCTCATCGCATGAACCCACCATCGCGCCACACCCGATTAAGAACCTTGCGATGTCGAGATTACCCGTCCCCGAGGCCAGGTCCAAGGGAGTTTCCCCTTTTTTGTTCCGGAAGTCCACGGTTGCCTCATGCTGGATTAGCAACATCACGACGTCGAGGTGTCCATTGGTTGATGCGAGATGTAGTGGGGTCCAACCATCTGCTTGGGGTGCATCCACATTACCACCACGATCGAGTAGAACGTGTGTGACGGCGAGGTGTCCATATCGCGATGCGAGGTGCAGTGGAGTCCGGTCATCTGCTTTCCGTGCATTAACACCTGCGCCGCGGTCTAGCAACAGTCGTACGACGGCTGGATGGCCATATCGAGAGGCGGTGTGCAATGGGGTCCAGCCTTCCTTGTCTCGGGAATTCAGGTCTGCGCCACGGTCCAGTAGAACTTCAAGCTTCCCATTACCACTGGCTGGGGACAATGGCGTCATTTGTGTCTGATTCTGCGCATCAAGTCTTGCTCCAGATTCAAGTAGTAGTCCCGCCATTTCACAATGGCCATTTTGTGATGCCGTGTGTAATGGTGTCCAGCCTTGCTTGTCGGAAACATCCACTTTTGCACCTGAATCGAGGAGTAGACGCGCAATTTTGAGTAATGATTGCGCGACGACTGGGTTTCCGCCTCGTGAGACTCTGTGAAGGGGAGTCGAACCTTCTTCATCGCAAGCGGTAGGATTTGCACCGTGTCTAAGGAGTAGCGATACGACCTCCAAATGACCCTTGGCTGAGGCGGCATGTAATGGGGTCGTGTAAGAACCACCCCTGCTATTCACGTCTTGCGGATGGACAGAGAGGAGGTACTCTGTGAGACTGTAGTAGCCGCACATTGCGGCATAATACAGGGGCCTCGCCTCTGGGCGTGTTGGGTACATCTCAAACATGGGTTCCCTCCAGTGACGGTCTATGTCGTATAGCCAAACCCATGCTGAAAAATGTGGCCTTTCCGGATCAAAAAGACACTTCTCCATCTCCTGGATGTGCGGCGACGTGTGTCCAAGTTGCACGTGATCAAACCAGTGTCGAGCGGCGTATGGGGCGAGAGGAAAGCGACTGATGGTCTTTTTGTCAATATCGCCATCGAGTTGGAGGAGCACACAAAGGCATGCGTGTGCAAGGATCGTATGTGCAGACCCGGAGATGATGTGATAGGACGAAAGACTTTTCTCCATGTTCGAAAGGTGGGTTGATGTCAAGAAATCTTTGACGGAGGCGTGGGAAAATTGAACAATCCGAGACTCTGCGACATTGTCGATGGATATAAGGCTGGAACATGCGGACAACACGGCTTCTTCCGCATCTGGTAGCCGCCAATTTGGGTGAAATGTGGTGGGAACATCTGTGCTAAAGCTAACCGCAAAAATTTCGGCAAGTTCGTCCGCGTGGAGAGGGCGAAAGGCCACTGCAAGGCATCGGAAGAGACGTTGGGCGTATTCTCGCTTTTCTTCGTCTATCCCCAGCAGTGCGCGGGAATACACTTCATCCAAACTCTTCGGCAAGTCTTTCAAAATACTCCGAATATTCGCGGGAAAACTGCGGCGCAGCCTGTCAATTTGGCAAACAACCCATTGAAACCTACAACAAAAGCGCATCAGCATCGGTTGCGAAGCAGCAGACCATGGGCGAGAAAGCTTACATGCCGTTTGCCTCTGCTGACAGCGTGTCAATGATCAGTTGCGTTTCTTCGTTGTTCCACCCCTTCATTTCTGAATATGAACGGACAGCTGACTCGATGTACTTTGCTACATCATTCTTTTGCCCAACCTCATCGTGGAGGGAGATTTCGAGAGGCTTCAAAGGCCGGAGAAGCCTCTTGATGTCGATCTCCGGACGACTGGCCACGCATAAATGCACGTTCGGGAGTTTTAGACCAACCACTCCTTTTATAAGTTCTAGGATCTCTTCGCGGGCAGATGGCCTCCCCGAGACACTACTAGCAGGACATTCATCGAGAGCGTCAATGATAATATATATCCGATATTGTCCTGGGAACTTCAGCATTTCTGCCAAGCACCCAGAGGCTGCGCTACTGCTGGGTTTTCGCGTGCCGCTTGCATTTTCCGAATATAACTTGGAGAGGATGTCACGATAAGAATCTGACCCGGCAGATAGCTGGCAAAGGAGAGAGGACAGGAGGCCATACAGGTCTTGCTTCTGGGATCCCCGAGAGTCAAAATAATAGAAAGCCAGCATGGCCAATCCAGCTACACGCATATGGTCAATGTCTTGAATGATCGCGGAACTAACCCGCGATATTAAAAATCTCGAACATCGGTAATGTAGATGACACACACAGAAGGGTGCTTTTCCCCGAACCAGCTATTATACCAGGACGCTATCAATGAAAATGTCATTCCAGCAGTTGGAGGAGCGTACGTTTGCCATGAATCCACAGGAGTGACCCTTTCGCCTTCCATTGTTTGAATAGGTTGCTTTCCAAGAACCATGTGGCCGTTCCGCTATGGTGAGCCTTCCAAATGGTGTCGTGGTTCATCGAATGGTCGGGAGGAGAGAGCCACTGTAGCACATCTCTCTGCAACCAGTGACCTGTAAGGTAACGTCGAGCCTCGCATCAAGACCGAAAAGGGGGACGACAAACGTTTCAGCATATTGATATCGCTTTCAATCCGTCGAACTCTGTCCTTTGACTCCAGGCCATCTAACAGAACGCGCGCTCAGCAACGAGCTATCGACAACGGAACGGGCACCCCGCACCTTCCATGGCTACCCTCATATTACTTTCAAGGCGATGGACTACACCCAGGGTCTCTGCAGTCACCATCCGGGTCTCGTCCTGGGTCAATCGATCCAACCTTTGAAGAGCAGCCTCAACGTCGTTCTCGCCCGACAGCTTCTTGGCGAACGTCGCTGTCATACACTGAGCCACGGGCCATGAGTATGCACCGGCGCACTTACAAAGTCGTCCCTGCTCGATCAGCTTCGTCGCCAGGCCAAGCAACGAGAGTAGTTCAGCCATGATTTTCACAATGATATCGATCATCATCTGGGTGGGTGGAATGCCGGTATAAATATCAAGGCGCTTGAGGAAATTCCCGATGCGGTCAAAGAGGTCGAGGAGGGTATCATAGCTTGAACTGACCCCACTAGCAGCCTACCATAGCCATGCCCGTACGTCATGAGGGATCCAGTTGAAAAAGGTTCGGGGTAGTACGTACAGCGAACAGAGCGTCGATTCCAATAAAGATAGCTTTTGCTGGTGGGAAATGACCCTGGAGAGGTCACACAGCAACATTCATAACTGAAAATAGAAAGGGTGACAAGGCATGTGTGGCTCACCAGGCTAGCTGCATCGCCGATGACGCCTGAGAATGCATGCAGGGCCTTCACTGCTGGGCGGAGGCAATTTATCAGAGTCCGATTCCTATCGCGGTAGCTTTTAAAAGCATTCTCTCGCTCTTGAAATATCTGAAGGATGGCATCAGGAGAATCCAGGAGTTCGAGCTGCTTGGCAGAAGGATGCTTGGCGAGATCTATTCCGGTTTGCTTAGCATAGTCTTGCAACGCTTTGGTGATCAATTGGAAGTTAGAGGAGGGCGTGACTATATATCGAGTGGAAGACATGACGTCGATGGATCGTACGTTCGTCTAGAGGAGGTAAGGCTACGGAAAGGGAGAAGTGCAGTTTAACACAATGCATCGTTCGGCGCGAGGGAGCCTCGCGGGACAGGCGTTGGCATAACTTACCTAAGCCGATCAGGGATTTGCCGTTTTCAAACCGTCACATGGCGCCTAAAATGCATGCCATCTTTTGCGAGGGTATAAAGTGAAGATAAAGGCGGAATGAAGGAGAGGACGGGAGGCCTAGTTGGCTGACTCTTTTAATGACCAAGTTGAAGCCAAATTTCAAGTTAGTCAATCGATTCCATTCGTACGTTCGCCGCCGCTGCCGCTTGTACGGTCATCTTCATGAAGACGCAGAGACACACAACGAAGAACAGCGTCCCCAAGAGCCCAGATGGGCCTCTCAATTTAAGGCAGCATGTATGAACACATTCGAGTTAATGCACGAAATATGTTGCTGTCTCATCCTGAGCGTACTGTAGTACGCGTCCACGCCAACTTCGCGGAAGATTTGTTTGACCGGTGCCTCAGCCCTAGTATTGATTCCTCCTCCGTCATGTGCTCCAACGGGAACGGAAAGTGGAGGGGGCTGGGTTCCTCCGACGGGCGCGCAACCTGCCAGTGTTCCATATTTCGTGATGGCAGCAGGAGGTGGAAGGGATGGATTTCTCCACGGCAAGGCGGACCCCGGAATGGATCCCGCTATGTTTGGTGAGGTAGCACAGCGCCATGTTCCATAGGTATCTGGCAGCAGTTACGTGCCGCGACCAAACGACCTTCTCTGCTCATTGGCTGAGTGGCAGCACCGGGCGCGCCAGCGCTCCGGGCCGGAATCAAACCCGGCGATTGCCGGTCAGCCATGGGACAAGGACACACAAGGATACGGCGAAGACCTCCACAGGGAACAAATAACAGAGGAGCTGGAACTGTCCCATTCTAACCAGTCACATGGCAGAGCGGTAGAGGGTCGGGAAAGATGTCTATCTTTTCACAAAATACATGCCATCTTTTGCGGGGGGGATGCGGCGAAAAGAGAGGAAAGCACAGGAGTGCGAGTAGGTATCGAGGCCTGCATCTAATATTAGTCAGAATTGGTTCAATCGATTTGATCCCCGAGGTGACGAGCCCATGTGGTGAGGCAGGTCTCCGTGCGCGATCTTCGGCACCTTGGAGAAGATTTAATCGATGACCCAGGCTCCGCGAAATGTCGAGGTAGTCGTCTTGGATCTGGAAGTACTCTCCAAGAGGCAAGAGGATGTCAAACGCGAGCTTATAGTAATCGGTATCCGAATCGTTCTTCTCGACATGGAAGAAGCAAAACAGCAGCGCAAGGGCGACCGGGAAGTAGAAAGAGGAAATGGCGGTCTTGTAAAGCACAATCGTCCTGTGCCTGTCAAGGTTAAACTTAGACCGATCCACTCTATCTTTTCAGGCGGTAATTAGGTCAACGAGTCGACCCATTCCTTCTGGTACGAAGCCTGTGGCCGCAGGTTATGGGGATTCGGTTTGAAGAGGTGTTATTGTACGTACTTCATGCATGACATCAATGAGGTCAACATAAAACGGTTCCTTCGGAAATAATTTGGAATATCGCGCTTTCCAAGATGAGTGCATCGTTGACGGCCATCATACCGACGCCGTCCACGCGGTACCTGCAGGGGCCGGCCGCGACGGGTAACGCTCGAATCCATTATGTCGTCGGAAACGAGGAAATATGCTTGGAGCCTTTTGCGTCCGGGGGCTACATGCCAGAGACGCGCAGTGGTGTCGGAAGGGAAAAGAAGAAGAGACGGCTCCATTCGATGGCCCAGCCGAGGATGGTCACTTTGAAAGTTTTCCACCTGGGGCGTTGTAGCCCATACTCTATGTCGGACAGTGGTCAGGACGCCAGCGTAACGGATGCATATATGCGTGGGTTACACACACGTCGGTAATACCCCATGGACTCCTCCCGCATCTCGTGTTTACGGAAGTCGACGAGGAGGTAATCGTGGGTGGCGGGGTACACCGCCTCGAAACGTTGCGGGCAGCCACCTTGTCCTTGGTGGCGATGGCCAGGGAACTAGGAGGGGGTAAGAATTGGATCGGAGAAATCTACAACCGCTGCATTGCATGTTGCAGTTGAATGGCATTGAAGCATCCACGTAATGTGTCACGAGCAATGAGCGAGTAATTGGAACCGCGCCGAATTGTGGTGTTCCGGCATCGTTGTCGATGCCGGACACAACTCGGCCAGATGTACAACCTCACCCCAATAAACTGTATCGGATTTGGCCCTTTTCACGGGTGATAGTGACGTCATGTTAAAGTTTGCAGTTATTCCTTAGAACGACAACAAGTTGACAGCCTCGAATCTGTGGGAGTTTTCGATTGGTGTTTGTCGGCAGGATTTGGTCTTGATTGTGTGTGTGTGGTGTTGGTGTGCTCTTCGGCATCTTGCGGCATAGTCTCGGGACTTGACGACTGTAGCTTGACTTGTGGCGCCATTATACAGTACATTACAGTACTGTATGGCGACCCCATGTAGTACTGTACCATACCAGTACTTCAGGCCGTTGGTCTCGTTATGGGCAGTGATGCCCTGGGTTAAGCTCCCCTTTTTCAGCCCTTTCCCTTTCTCCCTGGGAATTTTTTTTTTTTTAGATTCCATTACCGTGCGCTCCCTGGGTCTTATCGCTCTGTGTCAGTGTTTTATCGACCCTTTCCAAGTAAACTTGTGCGTCCGTTTTCACGCACCGCACGTAGCTATATCTCGGTTAAGACGTCAATACATCAACATAAACATGTCGACCATTCAGTGTGTCATGGTTTTATTTCTTTGGTATCCATTTGCTTATAGAGCTTTATCTCCGGTATGCAGTTGACGGGATACTCTATTGGCGTACCTGGTGGACGAGATATCACCTCTAATTGTCTACAGTGCTTGTTCTACCCAAACCCTGCAAGATCCTTACCACTGGTATTTCGCCTTTGGAAAGCCCATTCAGATTGTGACCCAGCGGGGGTCTATCATCACGCAAGGTCTACGACAAGATAACCTACGTTGCGTACTCGCAGGAGAAACTGTGTCGTTGATAACTTGCCAGCATAATCCAGACCTGTGTGAGGTCCCCCGATGTGCGAGCACACCAGAATTTGGAACTTCTCTTGGCTGGGATCATCATGCGCGTCGAGGTGACCTACTCACTTGTGATTGAACCCTTATGCAGGCGTTATGGTTGTAATAGATCGCCTCTCTGCTTTATCTTTGCGCTTCTTCTCGACACAATCACCTCTACAACCAGGGCCGTCGTTCGTGTACGGTACCTACTCCGCGGGTGCTGTATTATTACTGTGAATTGTAGCCGCTGTGGGAGGCGACCAGAACGTCTGACAGCATCCACCTACTCGACTTGCCGGGCGTGGGGTTATTGGTGGCCTTCAAGACGCGACAAGATGGTCTGAGAATGCCTACCAGCACTCCTAAGGGGGCATCAACCCTTACTTCCGACTCGGGGAGAGGAAACTGTTGTCTATTACCCTGGTTTGACTTAAAAATGGCATGCCGGTTTGCTTTCCCGACGATGGTTTTCTCACCCATGCTGAAGTCACTGGTGACCATTGGGTACTAGCTCTGCGCTGCTGTGATCGTGTTCACACTGCAGTCACACATGCATTCACTGGCAAGAACAGATGCGCGATGACCCCACCATATTCACGGAGTATGTGCACTGGAACCAAGGCTGTATCGGAGTAACTATCTGTCGTTGGCATGGGCGTTTTGCGATGGCGCTCACACGTGCTGGGTGATCTGTGATCCATGGTCACGGTACCAGGAAGGCTGGCCCACTGATGAATTATCTGGCCCTGTGGGACTCGCGTGCCGTGACGTTGCCTTTGCGGAGTAGTTGCTCGCGGTGCACACTTCGGTGCAAGTGTTCGTGGTAGTGGTATACAGGTGTCTGTTCGTGTCTGTGTACGGTATACGATAGATAAGTTGATCATGCGCCCAATCTGCACTGATATTTACAGGCTTGGAAGTCGACGTTTCCGATCATGTTCCCGCTGTGGTGGAACCTTCTGATTCCCAATTTACCTAAATGGAGATATGAGGTGCCGCTCTGACAGCGCGGTCTGGCGACTGGGTAAATCGGCTGTTGCTGGTCCCGTTAGCTTGGAGGTTCGAAGCCAGCTGCTGCCATTCGGGGTTTTAGTGGGTATTACCCAGATAGGGTGGTTGAGTCCCGCACTACCTGGTTATCTTTGGAGAAGCCTTGTGCATAAACCCATTTCCCCTGGAGGGCCTACATGATGTGGCTTCATGCCGTGGTTGGGGCCTGTTGTTGGATGATGACTGGGTGATGTAAACGCGTCATAACGTGTCATTGACGGGCCCACCACAAAAGCCCCTTTGGGAAAACGGCAAGGCACTTCCAAAAAAAAAAAAATTTTAAATGGGGGTATGCCCAACATTCTGTAGCATAACTGGTCCACGCTTGTGAGTTTGAAAGTGGAAGGAAGGGTAAACTGAGGCTGCGATTCCGAAGATTCGAGAACGCGCGAAGGGAAATCGCAACGGCCCGGGGCGTAAAGGCTTGAGGAGAGCGGGCACGAAACAGAGACGAGAAGGACGCAAGACCGGCGAGACGAACTACGCCACGGTAGCTCGGTTTGCCGTCAAGCGATCGGGCTCGGGCGAAAACACAGAAGCAAAGGGGGATAACGCGGGCTCGATTGCCTTCCTGTCACGAGGCCAGGCGAGGGAGTTTATTACGCGCGTGCAATACAAGTACGCTACGAGCAGGTAGAGTAGAGGGGGAAAGGGAAAGGGAAAGCAAGGTGATTGCGGTCCTGCGAGCGACAGACTCCCACGGCGGCGATGGCGAAGAAAAGTGGTGTCGGAATCGACGTGCTCGACAGTGGACGCATGGTAAACAAGGGTGAAAAGGGTGCGGCGATGTTCGATGCTGAAGTGCTAACGTAAAAGAGGGGGTCGTGGAGCGGAGAGGAGGACGAGGACGAAGGGGAAACAATGAAACGTACAAAAAAGAGAGATTGATCAGTCCTGTGTATAGTAAGATCCCTTCAGACTCCTTCTCAACATGGACGTGGTCTAGGCCGATGCCAGAGCTACGAAGGGCCGCGTCCGGCGAGTGCTACGTCCAATGGGGGGCTTTTTGAGGCAGCGCGTACTCGTGACGTCGGCCGACAAAGTTTGAGCGATCCGCGAGTCTTAGGCCATGTGATCTGGGGCGTGACGGGAGGGGGAGACTTGGCCATGGGGGGTCTGTCGTATGGGCGAGGGTGGATAAAGACGAGTTTGGAGGCTCGGCGGTGAGAGGAGCGCTGGGCGCACGGAGCACGTCACGTGGTTGAGGCATGGTTACAGGACAATTCGACACATAGCGACTCGGATAAGTAGTTCCCTTTCCCTGTATTTATTATACCTTTCTTCTCTCAACCTTAGAGCGGAGGTAATATGATACTCAACGCCATGATGGCCCGTCCATCATAATCAATCGAGATACTCCCCACTATTTCCGGCCGCCGAGATATACACGCTGCCATGGGCCAGCGGCGGCCCAGCGCTACCAGGCTAATGCTACAGCTATCGCTAGGCGCTACTTTTTTGGCTTACAACACTGATTTACCTGTACGACACGCCGCTCGAGAAAATTTCTCTCTACTTCAGTTCGCGTCCACCAGTTCCAGTTGAGGCCGTCGCGGAGTCACTCATCACGCATCAATCACGCACCGTCGACACGCGGGTGATCTCCGCGAGCGCCACACAAACTCCAGCACTGGCAAGGAGACGACGCTCTCACCCACCATGTCATCGCGATCTCCGGGCGCGCCAACACCGCGCTCGCCAAACTCACTAAGTCACTGTAGTTCACGTTATACAACGATGGCCACAGGGCTATGGGGGTTGAAAGCCAAATTGTTAGGACTCATGTACATGTCATCACACCAGTAGTTTGTAACCTTTCCTAGAAGTTCTACATGGGGCTCTGTAGCCTCTGTTCCCCAAGGTTAAAAACAAAAACAAAATTGTGGGCCGATAAATCTAGATGAAATGCCAACGCCAACACCCTTTGGATTCGAATTCATGCTAAAGTAAATCTTTGAAATCTGATTGGCCAGCTGTCACTGCCTGTCAGATCATGTCAGAAGCTGAATTAGAATAAATTGTAGAATCCACGCAGTGCAACGTAACTCAAAAATGAGGGCGATTTGTTCCCGAATGCTGCCTGAATTGTACCACCCGCACCCACGCCTTGAAACGATTCGATCAACCCTTCAAGCTAGCTTCAAGGGTTCCATTCATGCGCAGTGTTATCCTTCTCGGGAATGGGGAAATGTTCATGGTATATTAGCTGAGCACCGTCAGAGCCGAGCTTACTTCTTCGCAAGGCCAATTATCACACCCTGGGTCATTGACACCTATGAGTGCTGCACTCTTACAACCAGGAGACACAGGGACTGCTGCAGGTGGAAGAAGTCTCGGACGTTGGAGAAGACTCTGGACATTCTTTCGTGGCTCACTCCATGCGCTCAGTTGTATCCCATTTCGATGTGGACATGAACGTTCTGAGAACACTCTAAATGTAAGTCTGGAATATATTCCATGTCTCATCCTTCCTGTGGCGTGTAAGTTTAACCATCATCCAGGGAAGTGACGTGCAGACAGGGGGAGATTCGGAGGGTGGTGGAAATGCAATTTTAACAACCACACCAAACAACAGTGGCACTCTAGCACCCCCGTCATCCGGCTCTCTCGATGCCTCCGGCCCCAGGAGCTCCTCTCCCAGAAAAGATCGTCTGTGGGGCACCACTAACAATGGGGCAGACAAGGGAGAGGTAAATATAGAGAAGTCCGATGTGACCACCCACGAGCAGGGGACCCCAGGACAACCACCCTCTGCAGTTCCGGACCTGCCCATGTCGACTTCGCACCCAGTTCCTTTGTCGTCCAAATCGGCGCTTCCGAGCAGCGGCACTAGCGCCGAGCGCGCTAGTTCCACTCATGCTCTGTCCATAGAGGTGAGTAGACAATATCCAACTATATGCGCCAACCCACCAGATCCCTGAGGCCTAACGGCACCACAACAGCCGGATGAAACCGATCGCGACGACGCGGATGTAAATCACGGTGTGGGTATGAGCCACGACACAGCCGACTATGAAGCCCCGCAGAACGTCTCCGAGGGTGGTGAAGATGATAACGGCCCGCCCTCACGGAAAACAGTAAGTCATGACTGCAGTTGGTGATATCCCATACCTGAATAGTTGTACGTCAGACTGCCACGAGCACCTCAAGCTTCACGGGTGGAAATCCAGAGGATGGCGGCATGTAGTGTCACAAGCAACACGTGAGTAATCGGAGCCCGCGCAGAATTGGGGCCTGACTGTCATCCTCAGCGATGCCATGTCAAAAGTTTGCAGTTATTCCTTAGGACGACAACAAGTTGACAGGCTCTGTGCAATCTATGGGGGTTTTCGATTCGATTTTGTCCGGTGTTCGTCGGCAGGATTTGGCCCTGGTTAGGCGTGATTGTGTGTGTTTGGTGTTGGTGTACTCTTCGGCATCTTGCGGCGTGGCACTTGTGCCTCGTTAGTATGGGCGGTGATGCCCCTGGTTTAAGCTCCACTTTTTGTTTTCCTTTCTCCTTAGATGTTCTTGCTCTGTGTGCGTGTACTTATCTTATGATTCTTATCGACGCTTTCTAAGTAACTTGTGCATCCGTTTTTTACACACCGCACGTAGCTGTATCTCGCTTCAGACGTCAATAAATTAACACAAACAAGTCGATCATTAAGATGGTTCTCTCATCCATGCTGAAGTCACTGGTGAGTCGTGACCATTTGGTGCTAACTCTCCGCTTCTGTGATCGTATTCACACTGCAATCACGGTAACTATGCGCATACATTGGCAAGAACAGATGCGCGATGACCGCACCACATCCACGGGGGGTGTGCACCGGAACCAAAGCAACCTGGCTGTGTCGGAGTAACTATCTACTATTGGGATGGGCGTTCTGCGATGGGCGCTCACACGTGCTGGTGGTCTGCGGATCCACGGTCACGGTACCAGGAAGGCTGACCCGCTGATAAGTTATCCGGCCCCGTAGGACCCGCGTGCAATGACGATGCCTTCGCGGAGTAGTTGCTGACGGTGCACACTTCGGTAGTCGTCTGTGTCGTGTCTGTAAATAATAGATAAGTTGATCTTGCGCCCAATCTGCACTGATATTTACAGGCTTGGATGTCGACGTTCCCGATCATGCTCCTGCCGTGATGGATCCTTGCAATTCCCAATTTACCTAAATGGAGGTATGAGGGACCGCTCTGGCGGTGCGGTCTGGCGACTGGGTAAGTTGATCATTGCTAGTCACATTAGCTCGAAGGTTCGAAGCCAGCTACTACCATTCGGGGTTTTAGTGGGTATTGCCACCTGGATAGGGTGGTCGAGCCCTACACTACGATACTCAGTTATCTTTGGAGAAGCCCAGTGTGCGTAAATGCATTTCGCCTGGAGGGCCTACATGCTGGCCCCGTGCTGTGGTTGGGGCCTGATGTGGGGTGACGTAAAAGTGTCATCCCTCGCGCCCACCACAAGCCCATTTGGGTCAACCGAAGGAAACGGCAAGGGCCTTCCAAAAAAACTAAATGGAGGTATTCCCAATATTCTGTAGCATAGGTGGTTAGTCCACACTTGTGATTTTGAAAGCGGTAGGAAGGGAAAACTGAGGCCGCGATTCCGAAGATTCGAGAATGCGCAAAGGGAAATCGCAAAAAGCTTGAGAGAGAGAGCAATAAACAGAGACGAGAAGGGGGCGCGAGACCAGCAAGGTGAACGATGGTACGGTAACTCGGTTTGCCATCGAGTGATCGGGCGCGGGCGAAAACACACAGATGTTAAGGAGGAAAACGCGGGGCCCATGTGCATTCCTTTCACAAGGCCAATTATAGACGCGAGTGCAATACAAGTATGCTACGCGCAGGTAGAGTAGAGGGGGTAAGGGAAGGCAACTGCGGTCCTGCTGGTGACAGACCCGCACGGCGACGATGGCGAAGATAAGTGGTGTCCGGAATAAAGAAAAAAATTCTGAACCGTATCGACGTGCTCGACAGTGGGCGCATGGTCAACGAGGGTGAAAGGGGCGCTGCGGCGTTCGGTGCTGAGAGGCTAAAGTAAAAGAGGGAGTTGTGGAGTGGAGAGAAGAAGGTCGAGGAAGAAGGGGAGACAATGAAACGTACGAAAAGAGACATCAATCATTCCTGTGTATAGTAAGAGCTCTTCTTAACATAGACGTGGTCTAGGCCGATGCCAGAGTTGCAAGGGGCGGCGTCTGACGAGTGCTACGTGGAACGGCGGGCTTTTCGAGGCGGCGCGTGCTTGTGAAGGTTTGAGCGACCTACAAGTCCTCAGCCATATGATTTGTGGCGCGACGAGGGGGGAGACTTGGTCGTGAGGTATGGCAACAAGGGTGGATGAAGACAAATTTGGAGGCGAGGCGGTGAGAGGGCTGGGCGTGTTTTCACGGAGGACGTCACATGGTCGAAGGTGGTCGATTCCAAGGCTACTGTACAATTCGACAACCTTCAAGTTCCTTTCCCCTGTACTTCTTCATACCTTTCTTATCTCAGCTTTGGAGCACCGGAGGTATTATGACAGTACTCAAAGCCATGATGCATGATGGCCCGTGTACCTGTATTCCATGGCAACCACCTAGGTCTTTGACGGCCCGTCTGTCACTCTGGCATTATCAATCGAGATTCGAGATACGCTTCACTATTTCCGGCCCGGGAGGCATGCATGCTGTCATGGACCAGCACAACTGTACTGGGCTAACTTAATGCTACGATACAACTGTCGCGATGCACTACTTTTTTTGCCTTACAACACTGATTTAACTGTACCTGCCACTCGAGAAAATTCCTCCCTACTTCAGTTCGCGTCCACCAGCTCCAGTTGAGGGCGGCGCAGAGGCACTAATCGACACATGAGCAATCTCCGCGAGGGCCACGCACATACACTCCTCCGACTAGGAGGCACTCCCACCATACCATCCCGATCTCCTGGCACACCAATGCCGCGCTCACCAAATTCACTGTAGTTCACGTAATGCAATGATGGCCCTAAGGTCATGGGCATGGGGATTGAAAATTTGAAACGTTGAAAGCCGAATTGTTAGGACTCATGTACATATCATCACACCAATAACCTTTCCCAGAAGTGCTACTTGGGGCTCTGTTCCCCGAGGCGCACAATAATGGATAGATGAAACGCCAACTTATCCTTGGGATTCGAAATTCATGCTAAATCTTGAAATCTGATTGGCCAGCTGTCACCGCCGGTCAGAAACTGAATTGGAAACGTCAAATGTCCGCTGTGTCACATGACTCACAAATGAGGGCGACTCGCGCCCGAACACTGCCTGAATTGTACTGCCCGCACCCACGCCTTGGAACGAAATCAACCCTTAAAGGGTTCCATTCACGCGGTGTGTCATCCTCCCCTGGAATGGGAAAGGTTCCTGGGATATTAGCTGAGCACTATCAGAGCCGGGCACACTTCTTCGTGCCGCCAATTATCACACCCTGTCACCCTGGGCCACCAACACCTCATGAGTGCTGCACTCCCACAACCAGAAGACAGGAGGCCGGCTTCAGGTGGAAGAAGCCTCAGACTTTGGGGAAGACTCTGGAAATTCTTTCGTGGCCCATTCCATGGACTCGGTTGTATCCCATTTCGATGTGAACGTGAACATTCCAAGGACGGTCTAAATGTAAGTCTGGAATATATTCCGTTCCGCATCCTTCCTGTGGCATGCAAATTTAACAATCCTCCAGGAAAGTCGTCCAAGGAAGGGCAAAGTCTACAATGATGGAGACATACCGCCACAGAAGACGTCTGCGGGTGGCGCCAAAGCAATGATATCAACAGGAAAACAGAACAACAGAAACGCTCAGATACCCCACCTACCCTTGTCACCCGGCTCTCTTGATGCCCTCGAGGACTCCTCGTCCCAAAGCGATCGTCACAGTCTTCCGGCTACCACCAGCGATGGGGCAGACAAGCAATGGGCACACACAGAGATGATTATGGGGACACCAGGGCAACAGCTGTCCGCAAATCTGGGCCCGTCCATGCCTGCTGCCCAGCCAATTTCTTCTCCTAATTCGGTGCCTCCACGCGGCGATGCCAGCGCCGGGCCCCCTTCGGTTGCTGAAACCCTGGTCACAGAGGTGAGTGGACATTATCCAATCGTATGCTCCAACCCATTACATCCCTGATGCCTAACGGCACCACGACAGCCGCGCGAAGAAAAACCCGACCATGGCCACCGTGACCCGGACATAGATCACAGTGTCAGTTTGGGCCGTGGCTCAGTCGACTACATACCTCCGGAGAACTCCGGGAGTATTGAGGACGGCAACGGCCCGCCTTCACGGAAATCAGTAAGTCATGACTGCTGTTGGTGATACCCCATACCTGAATAGATGTACGTCAGACGTCAAGCACATGTAGAGACTCAGATGATGGTCAAAGCGATGGTCAAAACGATGGTCATCGGGGTGCCGAGAGTTAGTGTAGACGATACTTGAGTGATACTTGTAGTTAGGTGCACGGTTTGAGAATGTGTCTGTACGTATTCCTTGTCTCATGCTAAGCCACAGATAAGATCCTTTTTTCGAGTCCATTATTGTGGTATTATTGTGCGCTTCGGGGTACCAACCCCGTGTCGCACTTCCAGAATGGTCACATGCTGTGCTGTTTGTGCGGTGCCTGCACGTGTGACTTGGCAATTCTGCATTCCACCCCAATACCATGTCAGCCATCGTTGCATAACGTGTACTTCGGTGAGATCGGCGAGCGCGGCGTTGACTCTGTTTGGTCTGAGATGGGAACGCCAACCTGTGTCTGGCGTTCGCGTTAGCCACCCGTTTGTCTCGCTTTCTCCCGTGTTTTGTTGGCTGCGTATGTGAGGCGCGTGATAACGCCATAATAGGGGGGAGCTTGAAGCAAAATCCATACTAATACATACCATGCGTGCAATGATTTGCGAGGGTAGAAAAAGGGACAGAAAGAGGGGGAGAGATACGGATGCCTCCTCTCTGTCAATCGGCCTACTTCGTGTGTTCATCGGTCTTTCACAAAGAGACGCAGAAGACGAGAGGGCGCGGTATGGCCGCCTCCGTGGGATGTTGACTACCGCGGATGCTTTACACCTCGTTGCGTTGCGGTCATAGTTGTCATCTGAGATCTCTCGTTGTGTGGTATTTGCATGTCGACGTGCGAGGACAGGGTTGATGCATCACGGGTACCCCTCTCCCATGGTTAGGGACTGGCAGGAAGAGAGGAGACTACTGGCGTATTTCATGTCCTGACTCGAGATAGATCGTGCCGATATACGAAACAGTGGTGAGTCCTCATGAAAGACTGTAATAATATGATCATTTTGTCGAACGTTATACATCATGCTCCACGCGCGGCACGCTCCTTGATCAACTCTGCGACCTTTCGGTGCCCATGTGCTAGTGATAGTCGGTATGGGGTGTGGCCGTCGTCATTCACCACCACCGCATCCGCGCCACGATCCAGTAACAGTTCCACGACCTCGATGTGTCCATTGGCTGCTGAGAGGTGTAATGGAGTCCAGAGGTCCTGCTTTCTCGCATCGACATTTGCACCACGGTCGATGAGCATGCGCAAGACTTGAAGGTGTCCGCATCGTGATGCTACGTGCAGAGGGGTCCAGCCAGTCTTATTATATGAATCCACCAGCGCGCCCTGCTCGAGCAACAACTTCACGTCTTGAACGCTACCCTCCTCCGAGGCACTGTGCAACGAAACCTTTCCCTTTCCCTCCCCATCTTTTCCGATGCTACGTTGAGCTGTGTCAAATGTGGCCGATCGTAGATTCCCTTGAAGATTGATGTCTGGCTCACACTCAGCCAGGAAACTTGCAACATCGGCCTTATCGTTCTCCGATGCCAACTCTACTGGTGTTTTCTTGGCATTGTTGACAATGCTGCAATCTGCGCCCCGCCTGAGCAGGAGCTTTACAACATCGAAGTGGCCGTTGGCTGATGCCAGGTGCAATGGGCTCCCGAGGTCGTCGTTCTGGACGTTCGCATTCGCGCCGCTGTCTAATAACAACCGCGTCATGTCAAGACGTCCGAATTGTGACGCAAAATGTAGTGTGGTCCATCGCTTGTTGTCTCGTGCATTCAGGTCAGCCCCACGCTCGATGAGGTAGCGCGACACTTCGACATTTCCTTTGCTCGACGCTAAGACCAATGGCGTTTTTTGGGATTTGTTGCGAATATCGACGGCAGCGCCAGAGTCAACGAGAAGTCGCACGATTTCGAGAGCCCCAACTTTCGATGCGATGTGCAACGGATTCCAACCCTTGTTGTTCCTAGTGTGGATATTTGCCCCTTTCTCGATTAGGATGCGTACAACGTCCAGGTTCCCGGTCCCACCGCCAGACGCCAGGTCTAATGCAGTCTCTCCATTTTTGGTCCGAATGTCGACATCGACGTCGTGCTCTTCTAGCAGGCACTCTACGACTTGGAGGTGCCCATTTCTTGATGCTGCGTGGAATGGGGTCCAACCTTTCTTATCACAGGAACCCACCACCGCACCACACCCGATTAAGAACTTTGTAATGTCGAAGTGCCCTGCCCCCGAGGCCCGGTCCAAGGGAGTTTCCCCTTTGTTGTTCCGGCAGTCGACGGTTGCCT
>Ga0307512_10003212_pt1 | contig 19352 bp, 17 predicted proteins | sample 14_EM_MG_FD_200267 | JGI IMG/M metagenome (GOLD analysis project Ga0307512, IMG submission 200267) | Populus trichocarpa ectomycorrhiza microbial communities from riparian zone in the Pacific Northwest, United States - 14_EM | ecosystem: Host-associated > Plants > Roots > Unclassified | place... | reverse complement strand
TTGTTATTCAAAAGCATTGGATAACTATCACAAACCCGATTTTAAGAATTTAATTATTGAGTATAAAGTTTGTCCTGAAAATTATAAACGTAATTTAAATTAGTATTTCAATAAAAAGGGCTATTAAAGATAAATTACTTTATAGATCTTCATGGTATTTTTCTTTAGTACCTTTTATTAATAAGCTAATATTAGTATCAAGGAGTCTTTTTTTCTCTAAATAGTTTTCAATTAAAATAATAAAAATATCACACAAATGAAAGCAAATTCAAATTCTATATAGTCGGCCCCATCGGGGAGAGATAATATTTAAAGCCCTAATTTTATACTTCACGCATATTTAAGGCCCACCCGCAGAAAAAGGCGGGGCCTGCCGAAAAGTTAATATAATCTTTCATATATAAATATACATAAGTAATTCTTGACTAATAGAATATACGAAATAAGTTATTCTACTTTATTTCTAAAGCTACTACTTCTATAGGTTATTCTGTAGCATTAAAGTTCCAAGTTACTCAGCATTCACGTGATACTGGACTTATAAAAAGGTCTTTACTGAAGTGCCGATCCTTTAGCATTTCGACGCAGCAAAGCCGTTCATTCTGTAGACCGATGTAAGCGGCTTCGTATTGTTTAGGCATTCTCAATCAGTACAACAGCTTCAGGACCTTCCAAATAGTCAATTTCTACTTCCGAAAATGCTCTCTCGCGGAACAGAACTACGCCACGTATGGCGCATGGCTTTACTATACTGCTCCATCTCGGGCTGGTTTTGGATGCTCAAGGTATCTATTGGGGACTAGCGGCTACTCGGAGTGGACAACCGGAGATGGTTCCAGAGGATGTGCCGGTAAAGTTGGAATGTAGGTGTATAGAGAGTACTAGCATCGGTGGCGGCTTTGCCGCCCCCAAGATTCGAAACATTGAGCATGGTGGACTTGTTACGATATCAGGCAGATCACCTAGATTGCTGCTGTGTATCTTGATTTGGTGCTGCTGTGTATCTGCCGCTGTGTATCTGCCGCTGTGTATCTGCCACTGTGTATCTGCCACTGTGTATCCACCACTGTGTCTACTGTGTTGTATATGCACTACTGTATCTGCTGCTGTTCATCTACCACTGTGTATCCGCTGCTGTGAATCTGGCGCTCTGTATCCGCTGCTGTGTATATCGTGCTGTGTATCTTGAACTACTTCTGTATATCTGCCGCTGTGAATATGTATCTTGACCTGGTACTGTATATCTTGCTGTATATATATCTGCCATGGTGTATCTGCCACTGTGTCTGCTGTATTGTATATCCGCTGCTGTATCTGCCGCAATGATTCCACCAGTCCGGACGGTCTCAGTCTGGGGTAGGGCTCAGTCCAGTCCAGTCCAAATGGACGGTTGGACTGGACTGGACCACAGACTACCAGTCTTGGACTGGACGGGCTCGGTCTGGACCAGTCCACACACACTTACAAATTCGACATTGTTTCATAGTCAAGTATCACTGAAAACATGACTCATCCTCACATTTGATAACTACTCACCTCTGAATACCCACTCTGGGCGAAATTATGACAGTTCTGTCTGTATATTCGGTACCATCAAGATATATTTCTCCCATTAAAAGACCGATACAGTGAGAAATATACCCTAACCCTGGACACAGCGCTGGACTGGTCCGATCCCAGTCCAAAAACGTCTTGGACTGGACTGGACTAAACCTGGACTAGTCCAGTCTGGACCGGTCCACCTCCGGACTGGTGGAATCATTGAGATTCTGCCGCTGTGTATCCGATGCTGTTTATCCAACCCTGCTATCCGCTGCTGTTCATCTGACAGTGGTATCCGCCGCTGTGTATCTGCCATTGTATATATATCTGCTACTGTATATCCTGCACTGTATATCTGCCACTGTGTGTGCTATATTGTTGAGAGTGATCAAGTACAAAGAGAGATTGAATTATCTATCTTACAAAAGTGATTGTCTACCGAACTATCTAATAGTAGAATCCATGCCTTTATATGGCTAAGAAATTTGAAGTTCGCTGGAGATGGTAGAGTGGCGCCAGCAGCGGCGAATGCCGGGTGGCGAGTGAAAATTTGTGAATGAGTCTACACAAATAACTCAGTGCATTAGCAAGCACTCTCCAATGGTTTCTAGCAGCTTGGATGGGGTTCTAAAAACTTGTAGGTCTTCGGGATTAATCCTGAGTCAACATGTGGACATCCGCCACTGTACCCGCCACTGTATCGCCACTGCCACACGAGCCACGTGGCAAGTTCACCCGGCCAATGAGAATGCTCGCGCAGACAAACCACGTGTATAGCTATTAGATTGATCTCATAGCCTTGCGCAACGTCAACAGGTCCACAATGTATGCTGATGCCGTTGACTCGGGCAGGTCGGTGACGAAATCCATGGTGACTCCTTTCCAAGCTCCATGACGTGGTGGCAGTGGCATATTGGTGCCGTCGCATGCATGGCGCAGTGCCTTGATTCAGTGGCATACCTCGCATCCGGTAACGTACTATTGTACTGCTACATCCATCCCAGGCCAGTAGAAATCTCTAGATATGAGTTCAGCCGTTCCAAGGGCTCTAAAGTGGCCAGTTTCGGGATTGTCATGGAGAAGAATTATCACTTTGCCGCGGGGAGGTTCTGGTACATATATGTTCTAGTCCAGTCACGGAGGATGTCCCTCCGCAGAGAGACTGGTCCATTCACGGAGTCCCACCCTCAGTGACTGGACTGGTGCATTCGCGGAGTGTACCCCTGCTCCCCGCTTCTGCGAATAGACTGGTCCATTCATTGAGTATACACTCGGTGAATGCTCTGCACGCATATATGTCCACACATGTGTGCGCACTCAGATGGCCATATCTAGCTGAATTTAATCAATGCAATTGCATTCAGCCCAGAGCAACTACATGCATTCAGCCTACATCGCGAATTTCGACCGTACTTTGAAAGTTCCTGAATGTACCACGTGCTGTCTGGCTTTCGGATGCTTTCCATACACTTTCATGGCGAATGCTCCTTCGCACGCTTTCAGGCTTGCAGATTTTCATTTCTTTTTGTATCTTTTGTTGCGGTGGCCCTTTCGCTGCAGTGGCTCTTTCGCTGCAGAACCTCTTTCACTCTTGATTCATGGATGTCTATTTCTCAGTGTACATAAAACATAATCTCATCGAAACATCCATTTATAACTCTTGTCCCGTGCAATCACGACTCGAGTATCAATCATAATTGGAAATTATCTAAATATATTCTGTAGCAGCCAAATAACGACCGGGGACGGTGGATGTTGCCCGGGGATGGCGAAAACACCATCATTAGCAGGCAATGGTCGTCCAGCCCTGATTCATATGCTAGGACGGGACGGACAGATTGGGTGCCATCGCCAGCCATTGGACGGGACGGTTGAGACGAATGACCATGATGTTAGTAGACTCTAAGATGAAGTTTATTTTCGCAACTAACTGCGTGACTAACTCTGGCACCCATACCTCCAGTCTCAGTCTGAGAATTTTACAACGTCCAATGGCAATGATATTCAGGATTTGAGTCGATGGTGCTTGGTCATTAGCGATACTTAGACTTATGGGGAGAGCAGATCTCCGAATCAGATTTGCCAACGGAATCTACATATTGATTTTCAGTGTAATTGGCCCAGTATGAGTGCGAGCGTGAGGGCGAGTGTTGAGACCGAACATGAGCATATAGTGATAATGGACAGTCTAGTAGATCTTCATGAACATGGTGGTGACACTGATGACCCTTCAATAGTCTGTAATACCACCGCACTTGGACGCTAAGTTGAGCTCAATTATTGAGTTAAGTCTGCATACTAGGACGCTGGATAGAGCTTCCACATTGGCCAGAGCTGCACCGCTGGCCAAAGCTTGTGCTTCGGATGCAGGCCAGAACTTGAGCTTCGCTCACAGACCACAGCTTCTGACCTCATTGCCAGCGGCCGAACCTTGAGTTTACCGTGCCGGATAACCTTGAGTTCGCTGCTGCAGCCTCATCTGCAAGAAATCATGAAAGTGTATCTGCGTAAAAGGAAATACACAGCACAAGCCGGCAGAAAACCTAAACGTTTGTCATATTTTTAGAGTTGGCTCCTGTCTGACACCATCTGGATTTGCTTTCGCGCCGGTGAAAGCCTGAAAGAGTCTGACAGCAACTCGTACGGTTCTGTGATGGTGCACAGGAATACGACGAAAGAGATTTGACCAATGATTCCACCAGTCCAGCAATGGACCAGTCTGGACTGGAACCGTCCAGTCTAGTCCAGGTCCAGTCCAAGGAATTTTTGGACCGGGATCGGACCAATCCCCAATTTTTCGGGACCTGGACTGAACTGGCCTGGACTGCTTTGGACCAGTCCACTCGGGCCGAATCGGCCCGAATACGCTGGGAGTTACTGACATACTAAGTCAACAAATAGACTCATACACATATACTCATCCATGTAGACTCATCTTGCCATTCACAAGTCACAATGCACATCTCACCCCTCACCACTTGCCACTTGCCACTCACCCCGGCGGGAACTTCCCGACGTCCATGGCCGCCCGGAAGTCCATTGCCGCCATGTCACATATCTCCATGGAAAAAACTCCGACTCCTATGCCCGCCGGCATCTGCCAGCTTTCCAGCCCGTTGCATTTCCCACCTTCTTCCAGAGCTCCCGCTGCTGGTATTTCTACCGGCTGCAGTGATGGAGGAGATGCTCCAGTGTTTGGCCCACCATTCCCCCGCACCACCAGCACTTGTCATCCTCTCGGTGTCCAAATCATTTTAGGTAAGCTCGGTTAGGCGCATGCCCGCACTTTAATTGGTAGAATCTTGTTGCCAATGACTTTGCGCTTGTCATTGGGATAGGTCTCCTATTGCCTGCTTTGCCCTTCAGTCTGTAGCCAGAGTGCTTACTGCATTTGTCGGCCTCCCACTGGGCCTTGGCTGCTAATCTTCCTTCGGGTTGTGTCTGAGTTAGGGTTGCAGGGATTACTGTCTCACTTCTTTAGTTTTTCGGATCTACTTTGAAATTGATAAATATTATCCAGTTTGGACTGGTCCAGTCCAAGCCTGTCCAGTCCAAGACTGCCAGTCTGGGGCTCGGTCCAGTCCGACCTTCCGGTGGGACCGGACCGGACTGAGCCCTACCCCAGACCGGGTCCGTCCGGACTGGTGGAATCATTGGATTTGACAGAACTGAATATTGAGGAAGGAGAGGGTCTCCCGGAGTACAAGGATGTGGACAAGGAGGAGGAGGAAGAGGACGATGTAGAGGAACATGGCAACGAGAAAGAAGAGCTGGTTTCAAGTCAGGATATGGAGCACTGTGCAATTGTAGTTGCACAATGACGTTCAGTGTAATTAGCACTGTGTTTGTATGCTCCACGAGTGAACCAGTCCAGTCATGGAGGTGGGTTGCAGGGGTACCCTCCGCGAATAAACCAGTCCCGTCACTGAAGGTGGGACTCCGTGGCTAGACCGGTCTCTCCGCGGAGGGATATCCTCTGTGACTGGACTAGAACAATAGACTGTAGGAGATGATCATAAGGTTCAACGGCAGCTACAGTGGCTAAAAGTTGTGCAGTAGATCTTGCATGTCCGATCTTGTAATCAGGCCGTCTGGAGCGTCTATCTGCAGGGTTGTTGTTTCCTGCCAGATGCTCGATGACAAAGTCGTATGATGAAAGAATCTCCGCCTATCTCGCTTGTCTCTGGGAGAGCACTTTTGACAATTAGAAATAGTCGAGATTCTTCTGATCGCATTGTATAGGGATCCTGGGATTTTCCTCCTCGACATAGGGTGGCCATCGCTTCATCGTCTCCACAACGACAAGGAGCTCCCAATCATAAGTGTCATAGTTCGGTTCAGCAGGAGCACATTTTCGTAATTAGAAATTGAGAAGTCTCAGAGTTCCGAATACGTCATACTGAATGAGGATACCGGCGATTGTGAAGCCGCTTGCATCAGTCTGGAGAATTGGCGGCGTTGCCGGATCCGAATGCTGGAGGATCGGAGCTTCGGTAAAGGCCTTCTTGAATGTCCAAAACGCTAATTCGGCCTTCAGAGTCCATTCCCATTCGGTAGAGGTTTATCGGAGTTTGTAAGCGCCCTACCTGTGGCTTGCGGAGTGTGTGCTTTTTCTGTCATCGTCCTCAGTAGCTCTGTTACGGGTAGCGTTACGTTTGCATATTTCCTAATTAGCCGCTGTGGTAAAATGCCAAAGCAAGAACGCAGAGAGCTTATCATCAACACTCCGCCACACCTCTCGTAGCATCTAAGGGGAATTTGTGAGAAAGAGCGATTCTGGCTGGAGGAGCGTAGGAACAGGTTGAAAAGATATGATAGGATACCCGGCCAAGAGGAACTATAGATATTGCATTGATCTACGAAATCATCAGAACGAGAGCGTAATCCCAAGAGCAGGGAAAGACAGTGTTCCCAATGAGCTAGGCCGGCCCGCAGTCAGGACTGTGGCCCACAGGCCAGGCCAGTCAGGGCCCCCGAAATGAATCACAGTGCAGGCCAGGCCTACACTTTCGAAGCCTGGCAATAACTGTGGGTGGCGGCGGGAGTGTGATACCGAGTTGAGGCGTTCACGAATGCGGGCCCTGACAGTAGGTGTGAGCTCTGCTGTGGATGGGGCCACATAGAAAACAAGTGTGGCAACAAGCCCAAGTGTGGCTACTGCTCAGGCAATCACCGTACAAACGACCACAAGTGCAATGTAGTGGGGTGTACGGCAAAGCAGGGCTCACTCTGCGGCCACACGCTGGAATAGTGCCCCAATTGCAGAGGAAATCGTATTGCGTTCAGCAGCAGGTGCGCGAAGAAGAGTGAAGCCGCCAATGGGGCGTGGCAGAGCAGATAGAGAGGAACAGCAGGAGGTGCTCCCACGAGCGATGCTATTCACACGGCAACGGGGACGAACAGAGTGGTGCATGGTCATAGACCCAGGGGAGGAGCGGCAGCAGATGGGGGACGGGAAGAAGAGGACATGGCCGATGTGGAGGGAGAGGAGGCAGTGGGGTAGGCAAGAGGCATCGTGGTGACCCAGACCGAGAGTGCGCCTACGGCCGCAATTGAAACAGAAGTGGGAGCTCTGACACCAAATCAATAGAGTGATCCAGCACAACTGTGGAAGGTCATACGGGTGGACAATTACGCTGCTGGAGACCGGAGTCCAATGCAGGGCAGACTTAGTGTGCTTGCAACAGCCACTGAGAGAAAAAGGAGGTACTGGGATCAGCCATTCAGCATACAACATAAGAAAAAGAAACACAGTTTGGACGGCGATACGGAGAGGGAGTGGCTTGGTGGCTGATATGCGGACGGATTGTAGCAGGGGTGTGAACAAAGATGTCATTGTTACAGAAGTCCGGAGGAGTGTAGAGAGGATAACGAGGATCGGCGAGGGTTAAGACCAAAGCAACAAGCAATCATGAGAGAGACCGGCGCGAGAACTGAACTGGCAGAGAGTCATTCGGCAGAGTACAATGGTCCTCGCTGGTGACATTAATGCCCGTAGCATATGATGGGACCGAAGATGCCAAGTTCAGCGGTATGCTCCATTCTGGGAAGATGTGATTGACGAAACTGGGCTGGAAATTGGAAATGATGGTGAAGCCACCCACCACTAGACAAATGAAGGTCATGACGGTGAGTCGGTCATCGACCTGACGCTGTCGAACGGACCAATAACAACTTGGTCCATACTGGCCGACGACTACACCACAGGATCCGACCGTGAGGTTATAGAGTGGAAGGTGGAAGTACACAGGCAGTAGAAGGCGGGTGGAACTTGGCTGCAATGACGGAGAAGCACACGAAGGCAGCGGAGAAGCTATGGATGGAGCTAGCGGAAGACAGAGCTCACCCGCATGCAGAATGCACAGCAGACGAGGTGGCACAACAGGCCGCAGGGAGTCAGGAAGCAATGGGCAATGTTTTGACGCCACGGCAAAGAAGATCAAAATCTGAGGGAGGCCGAGATATGGAGAGCAGCACAATACGCAATCCCTCGGGCAGGCACGACCATGGAGGCCTTAACAGGCAGTGAATGCAAGCACGCAACCATATTACTGGAGAAGGAGGAGATGCTGAGGCGCAAGTCCTTTCCTCAAAATGACGACGACTAGTACTACACACCACCTCCTGCAGGAAACAAACAGACACGCGTCACAGAGACAGCAGTTGAACGAGCACTGTTTTTTGAAACGATAAAACAGGCACTGGGGCCAGACAATCTGACATTCGGTGCCATTCTGCTGCTTTGGAAGTTGGACAAAGCATGGATCATGAGGCTGACGACAGTGGCTGTTCACACGGGCAGACACCCACCAGTAATGAATCCGGCTAGCGGTGTTGTGATTTGCACGCTGGGGAAAGATGACTACATGCAGCTGAAGGCCTATTGCCCCATATCGCTGTTGAGCTCCCTGGGAAAAGTGCTCGAAAAAGTTGTAACTGAGGTGCTGTTAGATCATGGCGACAGAAGAGGGCTACTGAGCGAGGGACAATCCAGAAGCAGAAGAGGACAGTCATCCATGAATACTGTGGGCATTTTGGTTGACACATCTCCTGCAGCCCGGAAAAACGGCCATGTAACAGGCGTGCTTCTTACGAACATTATAGCAGCCTTCCCATGCATTGCAAATGGAAGGCTAGTTAACATAATGAAGGACAGGGAAATGGATGGAGACCTTAAACAATGGACGGAGAGCTTTCTCTCGGAAAGAATGGTGTAGATGATAATCCTGGGCAACCCCTTTTAGAGACACCCAGTGGAAGCTAGGGTCCCACAAGGTTCACTGGTGTCAGCGATCCTCTTTGCAAACTACACCACAAGACTGAGGAAATGGGTCGAAGTGTACGTATCGGAAGCCCAAGTGCTATCCAGTGTCGATTACCATGGCTGGGTGGAGACCGGAAGCTATGCCAGCCGCGTCGTCCCGATACTTGAGAGATTCGCAGCTAAGTGCATCGAGTGGGGAAAGAGACGAGGGCTACAGTCTGACACTGCCAAGACGGAGGCGGCAGTATTCACACACAGACGAGGCCACAGAATACACCTCTGGCCAAAACTGACAGCAAAGATACAAGTTGGCAGCGGGTTCATATGATTCAATACACAGGCGACACTTTGGCTGCGCGTCTGGATGGGCATACATCTAACGGTCAAGGTGGCGCACAACCGATGCATAAAAACCACCTTGGCAGCAGAAGCGAGACTCCAAACCTCTACCACAACATACGTCATTGATTCTGAGAGCGCATGAGCCATCCAGGTGGCGTGCGTCCAATTGAGCGCTCTGTATGGCAGTGAGCTCTGGTGGGATCCCAAAGATGTAAGGAGGTGAGATGACCTCCAACTCTACCTCAATCGCCAAGCCATGTCCATCCTCAGCCTGCTACCTACAAAAGAGTTGTGAGCACAGATGTGAGAGTCAGTGCTTACACCCACGCTTGTTATCTTAGACTCCAGACAAGAGTTCCTGGCCGCAAGACTGGCAGCGCAATGCAGCAGCCAGCTAAAGAGTTACACTGAAACCCTTCTGCAGGTGCACTGAGATGGAGAATAGTCAAGGAAGAGCATGAGGACAGCAGAACAGCCGAAGGCATGATATGGCCAGCCTCAGGGGAAGAATGTGTCTTCAGGACCAACATACTGGATGACACCACCATGGCAAAGACAACCGCACAATGCTGGGCGGGAGAGACAGAAGCCAAAATCGGAGCTGCAGTCTGTATGTGGTGGAAAGATGAATCCCGCTCAGTCGATGGCTGAGTGGGAGCCACAGCAGTGTGCAAACATGGACATCACTGGAGGTCCTGCCAGAGCATTCTGGGCACTAGGCACATGGTGGTCTTCGACACGTAGCTGTGGGCGATTGGACTCCAGCTAGATGTGACGATTGTGAATTGAGACGCATTGCACTGTCAGGAATGAATGACAGTCGCAATCTTCATCTACTCGTAAACTGCAGTTCGAGGCGGGGCACACTATGATCCAGGGCCTGGGCAGTGATTGGTAAGGCAGGGTAATGGGAGACCGCAGGCACTCCTTGCCCATGGCATCATACCGGAGATTCACTGGGTCCCCGGACACTCTAGCATCCCTGGAACCCAAGAGGCGGAACGTCAGGCAAACTTCACCTGAGATACCAACCGAGACACGATGATAGAGCAGCCATACACCTCAACTTCCAATATAGCTAGACGAATCTCTGTAGGAAAGTCAGCAGCCAAGGCACAGTGGAAGGCCGACAAGTGCTGCAAGCACTTCAGTTACAGACTAATGAGCAAGACGGGGACCAAGAAACCTGTCCTGATGACATGCGTGAAGTCACTTGCAACCAGGTTCTGCAGACTAAAGTGCAGTCACGCAGACACTGGCGTCAACCTGAAATGGTTTGGCCACTGCCAGAACGACAAATGCTGGGTGTACGGCTGCGGATGGAGGATGGCGGACATGACATGGGAAACACCTCTTCTCCGACTGCAGCCGGTGGAGAGACAAGGAACAGACACTATGGCAGGCGGTGGGAAATGCGACTGGTTGGAAACCGGGCAGATGCAGACACGTGCAGATCTCTGGTCTGTTCTCCGTGGAAGAGTGTGACCCAGCTATGGTAGACTTCCAGGGGGCTACTGAAGTCGGGAAGTTCCCGGCAAAATGACTGACCGGATGGAGCAGACGTAGAGGCTGACTCAGGTGCGGAGAGTGCATCAGCAAAATGTATTTTAGTCTCTGGAAGCCTCCAGAAGTGTCTGAGAGGATGTGGAGTGTAAACTGAGATGAGTCAATTTCAGGAGAGTATCAGACTATAGGAGGGCATTCCGGCTGGCCTTCAGAGTAACTGAGATCTCCGATGACTGGTACAGGAGTACCATGGGAGTGATGGTGATAGGTTTGGGAACTCCTCGGTGCGGCGGAGAGAGCTTTGGGTGCACCTGGGAGTGCTGGCTACAAGTCTGGGAGTGCTGGTGACAAGTCTGGGTGCGCCGGCAACAAGTCTGGGAGCACCTTGAAAGCCGTCAGGGAAAACCATCTTCTTTGGGAATGGTGCAGGTGCGCCTGGAGTGCTGCAGGTGTGCCTGGACTGCTACAGGCAGGCCTGGAATGCTGCAGGCACGCCTGGAATGCTGCAGGTGCGCCTGGAATGCTGCAGGCGCGCCTGGAATGCTGCAGGTGCGCCTGGAATCTGGCAGGTGTGCCAGGAAATCATAGCTACTACTTATTATTCAACGATTGTTAAAACTCAGGTATTCAGATTGTATTCTCCTCTATGTATCAATGTATCTATGTATCTATATAGCTACCCATCTACACATGGTATATCTGCACTGGCTGTAGGAGGTGCTTGAGAGGAATTTGAGGTGCACCTGAAAATGACGATCCAGTAAACTCAGATATATAATCCGGGGCCGTGATCGAGTAAGTTTGGAGATACACTTACAGCCCGTGATCGAGTAAACTTAGAGATGCACTCGGAGATCGTGATTGAGCAAGATTGTAGATGCACTTGGAGGCCTTGATCGTGCGAACTTAGAGGCCGTAATCATGCAAGTTTGGAGATACATGTGGAGTCTGTGATTGAGCGAGTTTTGAGGCAGTAATTGTGCGAGTTTGGAGATGCCCTTGGAGGCCATTATGGTGCGAACTTGTAGGCGGTAATGGAGCGAGTTTGGATAGGTATCTGTAGGTAGTCGATGGACGGCGCGCCGGGTGCAGAGACTCATTTCTTCAGTTAGTATACTTGCGACCGTGGGAATGTGACAATGTGATGTATCCATTGAGCTGTCCTGGCTGATGGCGGTCGATTGTGTAGGGAGGAGCGCCGGAAGCTGAAGCTACATTCAGGGGTCAACTCGTTTTCATGAGAATGAAAGACAAACAATCGTGGGTGGATGCTTTACTCGGTGTATGCTGTACTCGGTGTATGCTATACTCGGTGTATGCTGTACTCAGTGAATGCTGTACTCGGTGTATGCTGTACTTGGCGTATGCTGTACTCACTGTCAACTCATGATCATGACATACAGAGATAGAGGGGGATAACTTAACTGTGGGTTCTGCGATGATGGTAGAGTTGTGGACGAGAAAGAGCGAGATGGGGCATGAACATGAGAACAATGTGGAGGATACGAGTGGATATGAGAAATCAGGGGTACGACTTGCTTAATAGGGTTGGGAAGACTTCGTATTGGTGTAATTACACGCCGTATCGGAAGTCGTACCTGCCATATCGGGGATGGTAAATTGACTTGCACACGAAATTCTCTTAAGTCCCAGTTTCTCATGATGATTTCCCCAATATCCTCTCAGCTTTCTCATTCTCGTCGTCAACTCTACCATTACCTGAAAACACGAAGTTAAGTCATCGCTCTCTATCTCTCCATGCCATGCTCGAGAGTCAACACCAAGTACATCATACACCCAGTACAGCATACACCGAGTACTGCATACAACGAGTACAGCATCCACTGAGTACAACATACACCGATTACTGCATACACTGAGTACTGCATACGCCGCGTACTGCGTCATCCCATGATTGACTGTCTCCTGCTCCCAGCCAGTCTCTCATCTAGCTGCAGACCCTGTTGTGCTCAACTCTCTACATTGTCACGATTACAGGTTAACCAATGAATAGAGTCTCAGCTCCCGGCACGCCTCCCTCCCAATCTACCGGCTCCAGATTCACCGCCTCGAAGTACTCCTTCATTCTTGGATGATCATGTTGTCCAAATGCATCTCTAAATCCGGTCGATCACAACCTCCAAGCGTATCTCTAAACTTGCACCATTACAGCCTCCAAGTTCGCATCATGACGGCCCTCAAGTGCATCTCCAAACTGGCAGCATCACGGCCTCAAAGTGCATCTCGAATCTTGCACGATCACGGCCGCCAAGTGCATCTTCAAACTCACTCAATCACACCCTCCAAGTGTATCCCCAAACTCGCCTGATTATGGCCTCCAAACGTGGTCCATCATGGCCTGCAGTCTGTATTTCGTATAATGAGATGATGTCTATCTACCCCAGTGCCTCCCAAATATATACCGCCTGTCGCTGAATCCATCTCCGTTTTCCCTCCATCCCCGTATGTATATATAGAGCCACTTAGATAATACATTCCATAATATGATGTAGCGAAGCTTGTGACTGTAACAAAGACCAATATGATCGATGAAATGCCATGTGGTTATGGAACCCTCAAAACCACTGGTGTAAAAATATAGCACCAAGTCTTCCGCAGAGCTTGTGCAGGGGTCTCAGCAGCTCTCGAAGTCTCCAGCAGACCTATGCAGCGGTCTCAGCAGCTCCACAATTTGACTATTCTAATACTCAATCTCATAGCATCCTGAATGCACCGCCATCACTTCAGGTGCTTTGAGGAGCACGTGAGAATGCTCTTGCAGAGTCTGAGCACAGTTTGCAAAGCTCCAGGGGGGGCTGGGAGCATCTGGGAGTACTTAGAAGCAGCGGTGAGGGCTACCAGAGTGTCTGGGAGGTTTGCGTATAGCTTCCGGACCGAATTACATTTTGCTGATGTGGTGGCAATGGGCTTATATCTTCCCTTTTCTTGTCTGGTTTGGTCTATCTTCTAGTTTTGCCTTTATCCATGGCCCATGGGAAAGCAGAGTAGCGGGGGGGAGCTCCACCATCTAGCCAGCTCGCCTGGAGGCGGAGGGGATATTGGGTCCTGTCATACTCTGACTAGAGTGCATACAGTATGCATAAAACAAAACAAACAAAACAACTGTGGGTAACTGGGCCAACTATAAGCTAATAGGTAATAGAGCATGTCACCATTGCGGTCTGTAAACTGAAGTTGTATGGTGTATACTGTGGAAGTCTCTAGATGCTGCCACAATGCACCAGTACAGTTTTTCACGATATATGACACATACCATTCGCTTCCATCATCTGTTAATGTTAGGGTTCTAAGATTGTCTTTGTCTATATACGTGGAGAATGATTTTCAGCTGTTGGATGCACTCCACCAGTATGCAATTATAAGGCAGAATTAAATGTACACATATCTTGGGCTTGAACCAAGTTTGTATTTACAGTACAATCACAGTGTTAAGCACCGATTGAAAATTCTAGTACCAGTGGAAACTACAGTTACCCATAGGGGCCCATAGAGAATCTGTAGGACTTCAGAACCACGATTGTCCCAGTGGACAATGGATTCCACAAGCATGAAGCATGTAGATATAAGCTATTCATCAGCCTGGACATTCACTTGCGGGCCAGGCCAGTTCTGACCTGAAACTAGTGAGGCTGGCCTATTGGAAACCTTGGGGTAAGATACATTGTGTGATTTATTGATTGGTGAAATGATGTCTATCTACCCGGAGTCTCCCAAATATATGCTTCCTGTCATTCAGTCCATCTGCAATATGCCTGTATCTTCATACGCCACATGCTGACTTCCCCCTAGCAAAATGAGTGGTAGTGGTGGGTAGAAACACATTGTCCCACAACAACTCCTCCCAGGCCATTTGAATGAAGCACACCTTTCCTATTGCATCCCACATATCCTTATACCCAAACCTGAAAGAATTTATGATGAAGAGAATCTCAAATGAAAGACAGAAATCCAAAGGACAAATGAAATCACAAACGAAAAACAGAAACACCAAGGAAAAACATAAATCCACATGAGAATCATAAACCAAAGGAAAACATAAACCAAAAAGAGAAAGATAAACCAACAGGAAAAACATATCGGCTCTTACTTCTTAGGCACCGAGTTGCTTCTGACACTATACATATCTGTAATCCTTTCCCTGTGGCCTGTTGCAATGTAAACTGTGTTACAATGCTTGAACAAAGACACAAGTCATTGCCTCCAATGTAAGATATACCACCCCTGGGAGATGTTCCCAGTTTGCTACAAACCACTTTAGGTCCTGATGAAAGGCTTGTTGGATAATGAGTATTGGTTGGTATTCGAATGTTGTATAATGTTTTGTGAACATCCTGCATACTTTATTACTCCCATTCATTTTGTATTCAAGTTTCAACTCCTGCGATGGTATGATTTGTAGTGGAAGCTCCTTGCTCTGATCGGTGGATGGAGGTGGTTTGGGTATCTTATGGTTAGCAGTTGGTGCCGATGGTTACATAATACACAGTAGTGCGCTTTAAATGTGGTCATCCATGCAAGGGTCATAACGATGTGGCATAGTTGACCTCATTACCAATGCAGGCCCATTGCATTGTAGTTGATTCGTTCTTCCAGCAAATGGAACTTTTTAATTAACAGCCATCGGCAAAAGTGCAAATCAACTATAGACTGCGCTACGCGCAGCTCATAGCAAGCTTCCCGTGGACCCCTGCGCGACGCGCAGCCTATAGTCATCTATAATCGATTCATAGAGATGTGCGCGCGGGCCTATGGAGATATATACGGCTGGCGGCCGGAGATGGACCTATAGCAGTCTTCACTGCCTGCAGTCTTCGCTGCTATACCGGTACTGTACATTATCGCTGACAGTCCGCTTGAGAGCCTGCTTGAGAGCCTGCTTGAAAGCCTGCTTGAGAGCCTTCTTGAGAGAGCCTCGCATCGGGAGCAGTAGAGTTTTCCACGGGAAGCTTTTGGCCGCTGGAAAACTCTGACTTTGTGGAAGCTTTGGCTAATAGAAAGCTCTAAGTCTGTGGAAGCTTCGATGCTGACGTTGATGTAGCCAACCTACTTGTCTAAGTGCTTCTATACTGCAATCACCATCACCAACACCATCGCCATCGCTATCATCATCATCGCCATCGCCATCACCATCGCCATTATCTCCGTCAGCCCCAGACCGAATGCGCACACATACGCCCAAAATCGATGGGAAGTGGGCAGCAGATTCTGCTAGAGAATCTAAGTCGGAGATCTGCTGTCCCCAAGATCCAATTATCTACCATTCTTGCAGAATCTAAGGCTGCAATTTTCAACACCATGGCCGTGAGGCATCGTGAGATCTCGTCTTGATGGGCGCGCTAAAGATAATGTTCAGACTATGGTATCAGCTGACGTCATGATTTCGGCCGCCCGCCACCCGCTGCCACTTGCCACAGGCCACCACCAAATACTGCTCGCCACACGCCACCAGCCTCGGCCCTCCCAGTGCCTGGCGTCTGCAACTCAACAAGTCTCTGGATCGAGCATGCAGGAGGAGTAGAGTTTTGCACGGGTAGCTTTTGGCCGGTGGAAAACTCTGAGTTTGAGGAAGCTTTGGCTAATAGAAGGCTCTAGGTCTGTGGAAGCTTTGGCTAGTACAAGGCTCAAAGTCTGTGGAAGCTTTGATTCTGACTTTGACGTAGCCAACCTACTTGTCTAAGTACTTCTGGTACTATGATCACTAACACCAACACCATCGCCATCGCCATCGCCATCGTCATCATCTCCATCAGCCCCAGGCCGAATGCGTACACATACGGCCACAATCAATGGGAAGCGGGTACCAGATTCCGCTGGAAAATCTGAATCGGAGATCTGCTCTTCCCAAGTTCGAATTGTCAACCTTTCCTGCGGAATATAAGGCTACAATTGTCAACACCATGATCATGAGGCATCGTGAGATATTGTCACGGTGGCCGCGCTAAAGATATGGTTCAGCCTATGATATCGACCGACGTCATGATTCGGCCACCATATGCCGCCCGCCATCTGCCACACACCACATGCCACATGCAGTGTCCCCAACCGGCCGGGCTGACCTACAGTCACCTGCAGGTTTACCTACAGTCTAGGCCGGGCATCGGTTGATAGAAAGCCGGCCGGCCAGGCATGGAATACGAAATGACTGCGGGCATGCACTTACCTATGGGCACCGGCAGGTTATCTGTCAGGCCTGCATACGAATTCAGATACCTGTAGGCACCGGCAGGTTACCTGTCAGGCCTGCATACAAATCCAGGCTACCTGCGAAGCCTGCATACAAATTCAGGTACCTCTCAGACTTTGCGGTAGCTAGTCATGAGAAATAGCACTGGCAGCAGTCAGCTTTTTTTGCAGGGCCCTGCAGGGCCCGGCAGTCCATAATACAGTCATCTCTATTTTCACAGTCCGTCCAGGTGAAGATTGTGAGACCTGCAGGCCGGTCGGGTCAATGTGAAGCCGGGCCGGACTGGCCGTCTGAGGACACTGGCCACATGCCGCCCGCCAAACACTGCCCACCATACGCCACCTGCCTCACGCCTCCCGGTGCCTGGCGCCTGCAACTGACACCTCCCGCTGCCTGGCGCCTGCAACTGACGCCTCCCGGTGCCTGGCTTCTGCAACTCAGCAAGTCTCTGGATCGAGCATGCACGAGGGTACATGTGAGCATATAGTCAAGTGAGATTGGGAGTGTCTTCCCTCTTGAGAGTATACTTGGGAGCGTAGAGCCAAGTAGGCTGGGAGCGTACCATCGAGTGCAATTGGAAGCGTACTTGAGTGCGTGCCCGGGAGTGTGCTTGAGAGCTTCCTGAGCGCTGGTTTGGGAGTGTACAGTCAAGCAGACTGGCTGTGTGCCATCGAGTGCAAGTGTGAGCGTCCTTGGGAGCATGCCCGGGAGTGTACTTGAGAACATACTCGGTGTACTTGGGAGCGTCTTGAGAGCTTACTTGGGAGTGTATAGTCAAGTAGGCTGGGAGTGAGTCATCGAGTGCAATTGGGAGTGTACTTGAGAGCGTGCTCGGGAGTGTGCTTGAGAGCTTCTTGAGAGCTGGTTTGGGAGTGTACAGTCAAGCAGGCTGGCTGTGTACCATCGAGTGCAAGTGGGACCGTCCTTGAGAGCATGCCCGGGAGTGTACTTGAGAACGAACTCGGAGGTGTACTTGGGAGCGTACTCGCGGTGTACTTGGGAGAGTCTTGAGAGTTTAGGTGGGAGCGTAAGTCAAGCAGGCTGGGAGTGTACAATCGAGTGCAGTCAGGAGTGCACTTCAGAGCGTACTTGGGAGTGTGCAATGAAGTGCATTTGGCAGTTTTATTGAATGCAGCATGATGTATAGTATCAAGCCCCCATAATCGCATGCGTATTATAGTAATCTGGTCAAATTGCAGGTCAATAGGACCTCATAGTGCCACGCGTCAAATATGCTATGGATTACCAGCCCAAAAACAGCTTCTCTATGAGTTACGCGTCGCGTAAGGTCATTTTTCCCGGTGTACCATTGATACTGTCTAGGATTGCCGAAAGTTCAGAAGTGTACTGCCAGATGTCTTCCAGATTCATTATTGGTTGTATCATCCTCTTCTGGGTGGAGTGGTGCCATGATACAATTTAAGTTACCCTGCAGGAAGTATTCAGGCCATCAGGTTGTCATTGTACTGCGTGTATAGCAATTCCTTCATCAGCAAAATGTAAATCGGTCCTGAAGCCACATCCAAACCTCCCAGACACTCCGGTAGCCCTCACCAGTGCGTCTAAGTAATTCCAGATGCTTCCAGGCCACCCTGGAGCTTTGCAATGAGCTCTCAGACTCTGCAAGAGCTATCTCAGGTGCTCCTGAAAGCACCTGCAGTTATTGAGGTGCATTCAGGATGCTACGAGATTTGACTATTAGGGTAGTCAAATTTTGGAGCTACTGAGACCTCTGCGCAGGTTGCTGGCACGGGATTTGGCCCGATGGCTTCTGCGGCGTATGGGGGCTTGCAGCCCCCATCGGTCTAAGGCGGCGGGCATTAAGCCGGTGGCTTGTAGCCCCCATGGGCCTCGCCTGCCCCCATGCTGAGGAGGAGGCCTAGCTCCGGCACTGGTAGTCGGCTTCGGACTCGGTTGTGATACTCGGCTTCGCCGAGTATGGTCTTTTTTTCTGTATATAAGTCTAGTGTTTTCCTTCTCTTGTATCGATAGACAATTGAGCTTCTTCATCCTTTCTCTTTTGCATTCAACACAGGTCTGCGGGAGACTTCGAGAGCACCTGAGACCTCAGCGCAGGTCTGCGGGAGACCTCTGCGCAAGCTCTGCGGGAGACTTGGTGCCGTATTCTCACACCAGTGGTACTTAGGGTTCCATAACCACAAGGCATTTCGTTTATCATATTCGTCTTTGTTACAGTCACAAGATTCGCTACCTCATAATATGGCATGTATTATCTAAGTCTCTCTATATACAGACATACAGAGATACAAGGATAATGGAGATGGACTCAGCGACAGGGAGTATATATTTGGGAGTATTGCATATACAGTTCTCAGACGGTGATGTCTCGTATGGCCGGAGGCGGAGATGTCTCGTATGGCCGGAGATGACTGTTGACTCTGGTACGAGCTGATGGCATTCAGTCGTACTTGTACTTTCATATATATACTGGCCTTGTGGCCCTCTTAGATAGAATACAATTAAGCTTCTCTA
>Ga0307512_10003211_pt1 | contig 19357 bp, 20 predicted proteins | sample 14_EM_MG_FD_200267 | JGI IMG/M metagenome (GOLD analysis project Ga0307512, IMG submission 200267) | Populus trichocarpa ectomycorrhiza microbial communities from riparian zone in the Pacific Northwest, United States - 14_EM | ecosystem: Host-associated > Plants > Roots > Unclassified | place... | reverse complement strand
GTACAGATGATTGAGCGCGTCGGCGAGCCGGAGCGTCCCGGTCAGGGTGAGATCGACGTAGCGGCTGTCGCCGGCGAGCGGGTCTTTAGTCCGGTCAAGGGTGGTGGCGGGGCGGTCGGACGGGGGGTGCCCGGCCGGCACGTCGTCCAGCGGGATCGGGGTCGCCGTCACGGTCCAGCCCAGCGGGCCGAAGAGCCGGTCGGCCTCGCCTCGGGAGCGCAGCACCGGCACCCGGATCTCCAGCGGGATCGGCTGCGCCGCGAGCTCGGGGCGGTCCTTGGACTGGCCGCGCAGCGCCGACCGGAAGACCTTGGCGAGGGCGCCGGCGAGCAGGCTGGACGCCGCGTACGGGCGGTCGTTGACGTACTGGCCCAGCGTGAACGAGTCCTTCTGCATGCGTAGCCGCTGCGGGTCGACGTCGAGCAGCAGCGCGGCCGTGCACCGGTCCTCGTCCGCGTCCGGGTAGAGGACGTGGGCGGTGCCGGTGGGCACGTCGAAGGAGTGCACCTTGTCGGGGTGCTTGACCAGCAGGTAACCGAGGTCGGTCGCCGGCCGGTGGGTGGTCGTCACGGTGAGCAGCACTCCGCCATGGTCGCAGCGCGCGTCGATCACCGGCGACCTATTTGCCGCCGCCCGCAATGATTCCGGGGTCTGCTGCGCCCCGAGCCCGATCCGCTGCGGCCGGCGCCGCACGATCACGCGCAGGAGAGCGCCGAGCGGGACCAGATGTGGGAGTTGCTCGCCGCGCTGCCCCGTCGGCAGCGGGCCGCGTTGGTGCTGCGCTTTTACGAGGACCTGCCCGACGCCGACATCGCCGAGATCCTCGGCTGCGCGATCGGCACTGTCCGCTCGTCCATCTCGCGTGCCCTGACCACGCTCCGCACCGAACTGGTGGAGGCCTGATGTCCGTCGAGGAAGAGCTGCGGGCGGCGTTCGCGCGGCACGAGGCCGCGACCCCGGCCGCCGACCAGCTGCGTGACAAGATCAAGACAGCTGTCGTACGCCGAAAGCGCCGCCGGGTGATCGCGAGCGCCGCCGTGGCGGTGCTGGCTGTGGGCACCGCCCTGCCGGTCGCGATAAGCGGCCTGCACCAGAGCTACGCCGCGGTCGACTCGTCCCGCGAGCGGATCTATCCGCAGGTCGGGCCGTCGCTGTACGACGCGCTCCGGCGGGACGACCTGGCGAGCTGGGTGGCCGCCCACCCCAGCTACGTGCTCAAGTGATGACTCAGCGGTAGTCGTCGTCCTCGAGCTGGACCGTCCGGGACTGCTCCTGGGCGTCCCACTCCGGGGCCTCCAGATCTTGCGAGACGGTGCCCTCGTCTTCGCTCGGATCGGCGTTCACCGCCTGCTCGGCGGCGTCGGCCTCGGGGGCCTCGTACTCGAGACTTTCGGGGTGGGTCATCGTCGACTCCCTCCAGGTGGCGGGCTGCCCTCTGCGACCGTACGTCCGCGGCTTCGAATTGGTCCCCGATCCCCGCTGATCGTTACCGCTAAACGGGGCGATTTCCCGCAGCGGCCGGGGCTGCGGAATACTGCCTGCTGGGGGACAGCGCGGTCCTGCCCTCTGGCGGCGACTCGCCGTCCGTCGCATGATCTCCGTTCGCAAGAGCAAGGAGCTGTTCCGATGCCCATCGCTTCCCCTGAGGTGTACCGCGAGATGCTCGACCGCGCGAAGGCCGGCGCGTTCGCATATCCCGCGATCAACGTGACGTCCTCGCAGACCCTGAATGCGGCCCTGCAGGGCTTCGTCGAGGCGGGCAGCGACGGCATCGTCCAGATCTCCACCGGCGGCGCCGAGTACGGTTCCGGCCCGACGGTGAAGAACATGGTCACCGGCGCGGTGGCGCTGGCCGAGTTCGCGACCGAGGTGGCCAAGAACTACCCGGTCAACATCGCGCTGCACACCGACCACTGCCCCAAGAACAAGCTCGACGGCTTCGTCCGCCCGCTGCTGGCCATCTCCAAGGAGCGGGTCGCCAACGGCAAGGCGCCGCTGTTCCAGTCGCACATGTGGGACGGCTCGGCCGTGCCCGTGGAGGAAAACCTGCAGATCGCCGAGGAACTGCTCGCCGACTGTGTCGCGGCGCACATCATCCTCGAGATCGAGGTCGGCGTGGTGGGCGGCGAGGAGGACGGCGTCGTCGGCGCGATCGACGACAAGCTGTACTCGACCGTCGAGGACGGCCTGGCCACGGCGGCCGCGCTCGGCGTCGGCGACAAGGGCCGCTACATGACGGCGCTCACCTTCGGCAACGTGCACGGCGTCTACAAGCCCGGCAACGTCAAGCTGCGTCCCGAGATCCTCAAGGAGATCCAGGACGCGGTCGGCGCCAAGTACGGCAAGGAGAAGCCGTTCGACCTGGTGTTCCACGGCGGCTCCGGCTCGCTGCTGTCGGAGATCCGGTCGGCGCTCGACTACGGCGTGGTCAAGATGAACATCGACACCGACACCCAGTACGCGTTCACCCGGCCGGTGGCGGATCACATGTTCCGCAATTACGACGGTGTCCTCAAGGTGGACGGCGAGGTCGGCAACAAGAAGGCGTACGACCCGCGGGCCTGGGGCAAGCTCGCCGAGGACGGTCTCGCCAAGCGGGTCGTCGAGGCGTGCGAGAACCTGCGTTCCACGGGCACCAGCCTTTCGAAGTAACTCCCCGGCAGCGGCCGGTGTCCGTGGGTGGGCACCGGCCGCTGACGCGTTGGGGGTTACCCAGCGGAGTGGGTACGATCGTCCCCTTCTCTTCCGGAGGGTGGTGATCGTGCTCGGTATCAATGGATACGACCCGGAGTGGCACCACGACGCCGAGGCCCTCGCCGCCGTCCACCGGCACCGATTTGTCCGGCTCATCGGCCGTAAGCTGCGCGGCGGCTGGCTGATGTGGGACATGGCCGAGCGGGGCTGGTTCGCCGACGGCCCGGTGATCCTCGACTTCGGCAGCACGAACGTCGAAATCACGCACCGTAAGTTCGACGAGTGTGCAATCACCTGGAACCAGATCGACATGAACGTCCCGATCGACTGGTACGAGCACTTCGACTGGCGCCCCGATCCGCACGCCGCGCTGCGCAACGCCCGGGGCCGGCCGCTGCGCGCGGTCAACATCATCGAGCTGATCACGGCCGCTGAGTGGCGACCCCGCATCCTGCACGCGGTCGAGTTCCTGTTCGAGGGAGCCCGCCTGGCGATCTACAACGCCATGGACGAGAACGGCCTGGCGGACGTACCGGAAATCGATCTCCCGGTGAACAGCTGGCGCCGCGTGCACATCGCTTAAGCCCGGTCAGTGGCTAGCGGAGAGCGCAGTCATCGCCTCGTCGAGGGAGTCGGTGACCACCACCAAGTGCGACTGGTCGCCGTGCGGTGACTGCGCCAGCAACGGCCGGAGCAGGGCCTCTACCGGCAGCTTTGCCCAGTGGTCCACGCCGAGGAAGACGAACGCCCCCGACGGGCCGTCGGTCTGGTAGAAAGTCTTCGTCGCGGCCTGGAAGATCTCTTGCACCGTGCCCGCCCAGCCGGGCGCGAAGACGATGCCGCCGCGGGACAGCCGCAGGATCGAGTCCTCGCGGACGGCGTTCGAGAAGTACTTGCCGATCTGACCGGCGAACAGGTTGGCCGGCTCGTGCCCGTACAGCCAAGTGGGTAGGGCCAGGCCACCGTGGGTGAGGCGGGTGACCACCTCGGGCGTCGCCGCGGCCGGCGCGGGGTAGGCGTGCCGCACCGCGAGCGCGGCGGCAGTGTAGGGGTCGTGGTCGAGGAAGTCCGGCGCCGGCGCGAGCAGGTCGATCGCCGCGGAGAGCTGGGTCGCGGTCCGGGTGGCGAAGTACGCGCCCAGGTTCGCCGCCTCCATCACGCCGGGCCCGCCGCCGGTCACGATCAGCCGGCCCACGCTGGCCAGCCGCCAGGCGAGCAGCGCCGCCGTCCGGTACGCGGCCGATCCGCGCGGCTCGGCATGCCCGCCCATGATCCCGACCGCGCCGCGGGCGCCGTGCACCTCGACCCAGGCGGCGAGCGCCTTGCCCAGCGCGTTGTCGATTCCGGCGTCGTGCAGCCGCTGCGCGATGGCCTCGCGAACATCGGGCGTAGCCCCGCCGTGCGCGCGAAAGTGGTCGTAGACCGTGGTGTCGTACATCCCGGCGAAGCCGCCCTGGGAAAAGCCGAACGACAGATCCTCGGGCGTGTAGAGCATGGCCGGATGCGTCGGGTAAGGCCGCGCGTCGAACGGCGGCACCAGATGAGCGCCCCGCCGGAGCAGGTCGATCTCCACCTCGGCCGACGCCAGCCGGCAGCCCACGAAAAGTGTCCCCCGCACGTCCACGCCGGCGAAGTCGGGCGGATCGAGATCGAGCCGCAGCCCGAGCACGACCAGATTGGCCAGCGACTTCATGGCGAGATGCAGGTCCAGCTCGGCCCGGGACTCGATCTCGAACGCCGTCGAATCGAACGGGACCGCACCCCCGACCACAGGCTGTAAGGGATCACCGGGCATGCCCACCATCTTGCGCGCCTGTGAGCTGGCTAACCCGACCGGGGCCGCGTCTTGCCGGCGGGGAAGAATGTCGGCATGCAAAGCCTTCTTCCCGAGCCGCCGGCCACCCTGCTCCCCGCGAACGACGAGGCCGACAAGGCGCTTGCGGAGGCCGCCGAGACCGGCACCGATGCGGCGTACGCGACGGTCGCCGCGCGTTTCCCGGCGTACAGCGGCGGTTGGGCCGCCCTGGCCGCCAGCGCCCTTGCGGCGGACCAGCCGGTCGCCGCCTACGCCTACGCCCGGACCGGATATCACCGTGGCCTCGACTCGCTGCGCCGCAACGGCTGGAAGGGGCATGGCCCGGTGCCCTGGTCGCACGCCCCCAACCAGGGCTTCCTGCGCTGCCTGCACTCGCTGTCGCAGGCCGCCGCGGCGATCGGCGAGGCCGACGAGGCGGCCCGGTGCGCCCAGTTCCTCCGCGACAGCGACCCGGCCGCCGCCGACGCCCTCTCCTAAAATCACCCGATCTTGTGCGTCTGACCCTCGATTTCCGCAGTCATTCGCACAAGGTCGCGGAGTTGGTCACAAACCTTCGGCGACGGCGGCGGCGATTTTGAGCCAGGCGTCTCGGGTCTGGCCGGAGAGGTGTCCGTATCGCAGCGGCTCGCCGGAGTCGATGAGCCGTTCGTAGGGGGCCATCAGGACGGCGCGGGTGCGGGCCGCGAAGTGCCGCTGGATCGCCGGGAGGTCGATGTCCTTGCGGGTCGGCGGCATCGAGACCACGCTGACCGCCTGGCGGACCAGGCGTTGCCGTCCGCTCTGCTCCAGGTGGTCGAGCATCCGGGCGGCCGTCTCCGCCGAGTCGTTTCGGGCCGACATCGTGATGACCAACTGGTCGGTGGCGTCCATGGCCGCCTGCCAGTTCTGTGCGCGCACGTTGTTGCCTGTGTCCACAAAGATCAGCTTGTAGAAGCGGCTGACGATCTCGCGGATCTCGGCGAACGCGCTCGCGGTCAGCATCTCGCCCGCGGTCGCCGACTCGTCCGAGGCGAGCACGTCGAACATGCCCTCGCCCTGGGCCCGGACGTATTGCGAGAGGTCGCCGACCCGCCCGTGCGAGCCCCGGAACAGGTGCAGGTCACGCATCATGTCGCGGACCGTACGAGCGTGGAAGTCCTGCTGGGCGCGCATGCCGAGGGTGCCCTGGGTCTCGTTGTTGTCCCAGGCCAGCACATAGCCGCCGCGCTTCTGGCCGAACGTCATGGCGAGCAGCAGCACCGCCACGGTCTTGCCGGCGCCGCCCTTGGGGTTGACGACCGTCACCTGGCGCAGCCCGCCGAAGTTGCGGCGGACCATCTCGACGTCCTGCTTGTATTCCTGCTCGTGCTTGCCCGGCGCGAGCTTGACCAGGCCCATCGTGCCCTTGCGCAGCATCGCCCGGGCACCCATCGTCGCGGTCGGCTCGGCCGGCTTGGCCAGCCGGCGCCGGGCGAACTCCTCGGCGGTGGGCGTGCCGTCGGAGACCCAGGGCAGTTGCTGGTACGGATCCACCGGCGGCGCCTGGTGCGGCTCGCCCGTGTGCTGCGGGGGCGGCTGCAGTTGCGGGTGCGGGGCCACCGCGCGCGGGTCGACCGTCGGCGGGTACGGGCCCGGCATCGGCTGGTTCGGCATCCGGGCGCGCGGGTCGCCGGGCTGCTGGTCGGCGGGCCACTGCTGGCCGTTGGCGGGGTGCTCCGGCGGGCGCGCGGGGCCTTGCAGGTGCTGCGGGACGGGGAACTGCACGGGCGGCGCTGGGCCGGTGCCGCCCGGGGGCGCCTGCGGTCCCGGGCCGGGAGACCGCGGTCCGGGTATCTGCGGACCCGGCCCATGCTGTCCGGGCCCCGGCTGGCCGGGACCGTATTGGCCCTGCCCCGGGTGACCGGGCGCCTGCTGGCCGGGTCGCTGCTGGCCCTGCCCCTGCTGGCCGGGCGCGTGCTGGCCCTGCCCCTGGCCGGGCGCGTGCTGGCCGGGCGCGTGCTGGCCGGGCGCGTGCTGGCCGGGCGCGTGCTGAGCGGGCGCGTGCTGAGCGGGGCCGTGATGAGGCGGGACTGAGGTCGGGTGCGCTGGCTGGGCCTGTTGTGGAATCCGTGGGATGCCCGGCCCTGGCGGCGGCATGGCCGAATTCGGCGGAGCGCCGCCCGGGCGGGCGTTCGGGTCGGTGGGGGCCTCCGGCGTCACCGGACCGGGACGGTAGACAGCGCCACCGGTATTCGGCTCGCTGTCATTCGGCCGGGGAGCCGCCGTCGGCTGATAGGCGGGGCGCGGTGGCCCACCCCTCGGCACCGAGGCGCTGCCGCCGACGCGGGGCGCGGGCGGCGTCGAACCCCCGGCACGGCTGCCGAACTGCTCAACCGCCGCGCCGTCGCTAGGCTGCGGGGCCGGCCGATGTGGCGGCTGCGCCCACGGCGAGTCAGCCACGCCACCGGAAACCGGTGCGGCGCCGGAAACCGGCGTGGCCCCGGAAGCGGGCGTGGCCCCGGAAGCGGGCGTGGCCCCGGAAGCGGGCGTGGCCCCGGAAGCGGGCGCGTCACCCGAAACGGGCGCGTCACCCGAGCCGGCACCGGAGACCGGCACCGAGGCGGCGCCCGAGACCGGTGCCGAAGCCGAATTCGGCCCGCGCTGCGGGATGTTGGGCCAAGCCCCGGCGAACGGCTCCGCCGGATCGGCCACCGGCGGCCGGGGGAGCGGCTGCGGCGGAAACTGCGACGGAACCGCCGGCGGTGGCTGAACGAAGCGGTCCGCGGGCCGGTAAACACCCTGCTCGGGGGACGGAATGGGGGTCGGCAGGGGAACGGTCGGCGGCGAATCGTGCGGGACTGGTTTGCCGCCGTGCACCGGCGCGACCAACTCTTCCGGCGGCCAGAACGGCTCCACGTCCCGCGCTGGCGGCGTGGGGTTCGTGCCCGGGACGTAGACGCTGTCGGCGTTTTCGTCCTCCACGGATGCAACCTCCGGTAGTTCGTACCTAAGTCCTAGTTCAGCGTCGCATAGACGGTCATCCCGCGTACACCGCCCAGGCTCCGGCCTCCGTCCACCAGGATCGCTTGCGGTTCATCGTCCCGCCCACCCCGTCGTCGAGAAACTGCAGGTCACCGTCGCGCGGCAGGACCGAAACGGCGCGCCCGCGGGCCCGGCGCACCTCGATGCGTACGCGTGATCCACGGAACCGCCGCCGGACGACCACCGGGACCGCCACCGCGACCTCGACCCGCCCGTCGGTGGGATCGCCGTCCTTGAGCAGCGGCAGGCCGTCGAACTCGGCATAACCCGCCCCGTTGCCGATGGCACAGGCCAGGATCGGATCCTCGCCGTCGGAGAGCACCGCGTCGTCCACCTCGACGCGCCCCCGCCACGGCACCGCCCGCCCCGTCTCGTTGGCGCCACCGATCAGCGCGCCGTCCAGGGTGACCGAGCCGCCGTCGTTGCGCAGCAGGTCGAGCCGGCGGACCCGGCCGGCGAGCACCGCCGCGGCGACCGCTGCCGGCGTCCGGGGCAGCTCGAGCTGGGCGGCCAGGTCCATTTTTCCGGCCGCATCCAACGGCAAGATCGCCAACGGCGGCAGATCCGGCACCGTACGGTCGGCGGCCAGCTCGCCGGGGCGCTTGCTCGGTGGCGGCGCGTATCGCCGGACCAGCCGGCGCAGCACCGCCCGCAGCTGCCCGTCGGTGGCCGCCGCGACGACCAGCCGGAGCTTGCTGTCCGGGTCGGGCCAGGCCAGGCCGTCGGCCCGCGGCGGACAGTCGAACCGCGAGATCACCTCGTCGATCTCGGCGTCCGAGCCGGCGACCACGGTCTCGACCCGCGCCCCCGCTTCCCGCAGCACATCGGCACACGACAACACCTGGGTGCGCGGCGCACAAGCCACCTTGGGCGCGGCACCGCAGGCCGCGTCACAGGCGCCCCCGCAACCGCTGGACTCCCCGCCGCCCTCGGCGAGGCTGAGCAGCACGACGTCGTACACGGGTCAGGCCTCGCTCAGCACCGAGTGGCGCTCGATGACCTCGGCCCGGCCGGGCCCGACGCCGACGATCGAGATCCGCGCGCCGATCCGCTCCTCGACGAACTCGACGAAGCGCTGCGCGTCCTTGGGCAGCTGGTCGAACGTGCGCACCCCGCTGATGTCCTGTTTCCAGCCCGGCAACGTCTCGTAGATCGGGATGGCGTGGTGGAAGTCGGTCTGGTTGATCGGCATCTCGTCGTGCCGCACGCCGTTCACCTCGTACGCCACACAGACCGGAATCTCGTCCAGGTCGTCGTAATTGTCCAGTTTGGTCAATACGAAGTCGGTGACCCCGTTGATCCGTTGCGCGTACCGGGCCATGACCAGGTCGAGCCAGCCGATCCGGCGCGGCCGGCCGGTCGTGGTGCCGTACTCGTGGCCGACCTTGCGCAGATAGTCGCCGAACTTGTCGTGCAGCTCGGTCGGGAACGGGCCCTCGCCGACCCGGCTGGTGAACGCCTTGAGCACCGCGACCACCCGGTCGATCCGGGTCGGCGGGATGCCCGAGCCGGTGCACGCCCCGCCGGCGGTCGCGTTCGAGCTGGTCACGAACGGGTAGGTGCCGTGGTCCACATCGAGCAGGGTGGCCTGGCCGGCCTCGCAGAGCACGACCTTGCCCGCGTCCAGTGCCTGGATCAGCTCGAGCGCAGTGTCGCCGACCATCGGCCGCAACCGGTCGGTATAGGACAGCAACTCGGCGATCACCTCGTCTGGCTTGATCGCGCTGCGGTTGTAGATCTTCGACAACACCTGGTTTTTGAACGAGAGCGCGGCCTCGACCTTCTGGCGCAGGATCGACTCGTCGAAAAGATCCTGGATGCGTACGCCGAGCCGGTTCATCTTGTCGGCGTAGGTCGGGCCGATGCCGCGTCCGGTGGTGCCGATCCGGCGTGCGCCCAGGTAACGCTCGCTGACCTTGTCGAGCGAACGGTTGTAGGACGGGATCACGTGTGCGTTCGCGCTGATTCGCAGGCGGGACGTGTCGATGCCGCGGGCCTCGAGACCGTCGATCTCGCCGAAGAGGACGGACAGGTCGACCACGACGCCGTTGCCGATGACCGGGGTGACGCCGGGGGTCAGGATGCCGCTGGGCAGCAGGTGCAGCGCGTACTTCTCGCCGTCGATCACCACGGTGTGCCCGGCGTTGTTGCCGCCGTTGAACTTGACGACGTAATCGAGGCGATCACCCAGTAGGTCGGTTGCCTTGCCCTTGCCCTCGTCGCCCCACTGGGCTCCGACCAACACGATCACTGGCACTTCGCTGACGCCTTCCGTCGAACGCTGGCGTACACGGAGAGGCCCGGGTACTGCCGAAGTTTACGCGAACCCGCAGCCCACCGCCTCGCGGTTCCCATCGACGGGTAACCGGAGCGACAGAGCGACCGAGTCGGGAAAGTAGGATCTGCTGCCGTGCGCGTTCTTTTGATCGGGTCCGGGGGGCGGGAGCACGCTCTCGCCATCGGGCTCGCCGCAGACCCAGCCGTCGAGTCCCTCATCGTTGCGCCCGGAAACCCGGGGATCGCGCAGGTCGCCGAGTTGCGCGAGGTGACCGCCACCGACCCGGGCGCGGTCGCCGCGCTGGCCGTCGAGGTCGGTGCCGACCTGGTCGTGGTCGGCCCGGAGGCGCCCTTGGTCGCCGGCGTCGCGGACGCCGTACGAGCGAAGGGCATCGCCTGTTTCGGCCCGTCCGCCGCGGCCGCGCAGTTGGAGGGCTCGAAGGCGTTCGCCAAGGAAGTGATGGTCGCCGCAGGCGTACCGACCTCGCTGTCCTACGCGTGCACAACCGAGGCCGAGGTGCGCCGGGCCCTGGACGACTTCGGCCCGCCGTACGTGGTGAAGAACGACGGACTGGCCGCGGGCAAGGGCGTCGTCGTCACCACGTCGCAGGCGGAGGCGGAGGAACACGCCGCCGACTGCGGCCGGGTCGTCATCGAGCAGTACCTGTCCGGCCCCGAAGTGTCGCTCTTCGTGGTCACCGACGGGACGGCCGCGGTGCCGCTGGTGCTGTCGCAGGACTTCAAGCGAGTCGGCGACGACGACGCGGGCCCGAACACCGGCGGGATGGGTGCGTACGCGCCGTTGCTGTGGGCCCCGCCGACGCTGGTCGAGCAGGTCATGCGGGAGACGGTCGAGCCGACGCTGGCGGAGATGCGCAAGCGGGGCACGCCGTTCGCCGGCCTGCTCTATGTCGGGCTGGCCCTGACCCCGGACGGCCCGAAGGTGATCGAGTTCAACGCCCGCTTCGGCGACCCGGAGACCCAGGTCGTGCTGGCGCTGCTGGAGACGCCGCTGGCCGGCCTGCTGAACGCGGCGGCCACCGGCACGCTTGCCGATCAGCCCGCACTGCGCTGGCGTCCGGGCGCGGCGGTCACGGTCGTCGTGGCCAGCCACAACTACCCGGGCACCCCGCGCACCGGCGATGTGATCGACGGCGCCGAACGCCCGGGAGTGATCCACGCGGGCACGGCCCGCCGCGCGGACGGCGCCCTGGTCTCGGCCGGTGGCCGGGTGCTCAGCGCGACCGCCACGGGCCCAGACCTGGCAGCGGCCCGCGAGGCGGCCTACGCCCTGGTCGACACCATCACCCTGGACGGCTCGCAGCACCGCACAGACATCGCGCTGCGGGCCGCCCAGGGGAAGGTAGTGGTGCCCTAAGCCTTCGGAATGTCGAAGAGCTTGGCGATCTGGGCGGCGATGCCGAGGTCGCCCTTGGCCTTCACCTTGCCGGTCATGAACATCATCATCGGGTTGCCGTCGCCCGAGACGACCTTGAGCAGCGTCAGGGCGTCCATGGTCATCGTCAGCTTGGGGTCGCGGGCGGGCTGGTTGGTGACTGTGCACGCGCCGTTCTCGATCACCGTCTCGTAGGAGTCGGTGCTGCCCTCGGGGCCACCTGTGACGTTCCAGTGGATGACGGCTTGGGTGGTGCCAGCCTTGTCCGCGCGGAACAGCATGGGCATCCGGTTGAACACCTCGTCGAGAATCTTGGTGCGATCGGGTCCCGACATGACCTCGTTGATCTTGGAGTCAGGCGTCGACTTGACGAGCTGTGCGAACTCCTTTGGACCGATCGAGGTGAATGTCTCGGGGCTGAAATCAGTCATCGGTGGACCTTTCGGAATGAGCGCCAGACCTACTCACCGGTAACCCTAGCGACAACGTCGTCGCTGCGCAGTCTGCCACTCCCAAATAAGTGTTGGACAGTCGGGATCGGTTGTGCCTAGACTCCCCAACATGTCTTTGGGAGATGAGCCGCCGGGTCGCCGCCAAGCAGCTTTGCGCGCGCTGGCCCACCCCGTCCGGCTGCAGATCATGTCGTTGCTCACCGGCGCGTCGCTGACCGCCGCCGAGGTGGCTCGCGAGCTCGGCCTCACCCACGCCAACGCCAGCTACCACCTGCGCAACCTGCTCGCCGCCGGCATGATCATCGCGGCCGGCGAGGAGAAGATCCGCGGGGGCGTCGCCAAGCGGTACCGGTACGAAGCGGGCCACGACACGGTCGCCCAGCGCACCGACGACCCGTTGACCCCAGAGCAGAGCCGTTCGCTGTACGTCGCGGCGGCGAACGAGTTGATCCGGCGCACCGGCGAGGCGCGCTGGGACGCGCCGAAGGGCATGGCCGACGCCGAACTCTGGCTCGATCCCGAGGTCTGGAAGGACATCCGGAAACGGATCGCCGAGGCCGCCATCGATCTGCACAATGCCGCCCAGCCGCCGCGCACCCCCGGCACCGTCCGCACCAGCACCACGATCGCCATGTTCGCCCTGCAGCAGCCCGATACCCCCGGAGAGACGGCATGAGGATGAGTACGTTCGGCCCGCTGCGCCATCCCGCGTTTCGGCTGCTGCTGACCGGTCGCACGATCAGTGCGCTGGGCAACGCGTTCGCGCCGCTCGCGCTCGCCTTCGCCGTCCTCGACCTGACCGGCTCGCCCACCGACCTCGGCCTGGTGGTCGGCGCCCGGACGCTGGTCAACGTCCTGTTCCTGCTCTTCGGCGGCGTGCTGGCCGACCGGCTGCCCCGGCACCTGCTGATGGTCGGCTCGAGCCTCGCCGCGGCCGCCACCCAGGCCGTGGTCGCCACGCTGGTGCTCACCCACACCGCGAACATCCCGATCCTGGTCGCGCTGTCGGCCGTCAACGGCATGGTCGGCGCGCTGGCCATGCCGGCGTCGGCCGCGCTGCTGCCGCAGACCGTGCCGGTCGACGAACGCCAGCAGGCGAACGCCCTGGCCCGGCTGCTGCTGAACGCGGCGGCGATCATCGGCGCCCCGGCGGCCGGCATCGCGGTCGCGGCCGTGGGTCCGGGCTGGGGGATCGCGGTCGACGCGGCGACCTTCGCGGCCTCGGCGTTCTGCTTCGCTCTGGTCCGCGTACCGCCGCCGGTTGTCGAGCCGGAGCCGGCCGCGGAGCTGGCCGGCGCCGAGCAGACCGCTAACACCCCGGCGGCCGCAGGGCGGATAAGCATCTTCGCCGACCTGCGTACGGGGTGGACGGAGTTCCGTTCCCGGACCTGGCTCTGGGTGGTGGTGGCCGGCTTCTGCGTGCTCAACGCGTCCTGGAGCGGTGCGATGACGGTGCTCGGTCCGGCCGTGGCCGACGCGACGTTCGGCCGGCAGGCCTGGGGCTTCGTCCTCGCCGCCGAGACCGCCGGCATGATCCTCGGCGGGCTGATCGCGATGCGGATCCGGGTACACCGGCTGCTCTTCCTCGGCACCGCGGCGACCGCGCTCGAGGCGCTGCCGGTGTTCGGCCTCGGCATGTTCCCGCACGTCGGCCTGCTGGTCGTCGCCGGCTTCGTGGCCGGCGTGGGGTTGGAGCAGTTCGGCGTCGCCTGGGAGACGACGATGCAGGAGCACATCCCCGCCGACAAGCTGGCGCGGGTCTACTCGTACGACATGGTCGGCTCTTTCATCGCGATCCCGGTCGGTCAGGTCATCGCCGGGCCGGTGGCCCAGTCCGTCGGCCTCGAGCCGGCCCTGATCGGCGCGGGCACGCTGATGCTGCTCGCGGTGCTCGGCATGCTGAGCAGCCGGGACGTCCGTCACCTGCGGCATCGGCTCCCGTCGGAAGGCAAGTCGCCCATGGAAGAATTGGCGGCGTGACCATCCCGAACGTGCTCGCCGCCCGGTACGCCTCCGCCGAACTCGTCGACCTCTGGTCGCCCGAGGAGAAGATCCGGATGGAGCGCCGGCTCTGGCTGGCCGTCCTGCGCGCGCAGCGAGACCTCGGCGTCGCGCTGCCCGACGGGGTCGTTGAGGCGTACGAGACAGTGGTTGATGATGTTGATCTGGCCAGCATCGCGGCGCGCGAACGGGTGACCCGGCACGATGTGAAGGCGCGGATCGAGGAGTTCAGTGCGCTGGCCGGGCACGAGCACATCCACAAAGGAATGACCTCGCGTGACCTGACCGAGAACGTCGAGCAACTGCAGATCCGGGCGTCGCTCGTGCTGATCCGCGATCGGGTGGTCGCCACCCTGGCCCGGCTCGCCGCGCTGGCGACGGAGTATTCGGAGCTGGTGCTGACCGGGCGGTCACACAACGTCGCGGCGCAGGCCACCACGCTGGGCAAGCGGTTCGCCTCGGCGGCGGAGGAGCTGCTGATCGCGTACGAGCGACTGGACGACTTGATCCAACGCTACCCATTGCGCGGGATCAAGGGCCCAGTCGGCACCTCCGCCGACCAGCTCGACCTGCTGGACGGGGACCCCGCCGCGCTGGCGTCGCTGGAGTCCCGGGTCGCCGCGCACCTCGGCTTCTCCCGCGTGCTGACCAGTGTCGGGCAGGTCTACCCGCGGTCGCTGGATTTCGACGTGGTGTCGGCGCTGGCCCAGGTCGTCGCGGGCCCGTCGTCGCTGGCCACCACGATCCGGCTGATGGTCGGTCAGGAGCTGGTCACCGAGGGCTTCAAGCCCGGCCAGGTGGGCTCGTCGGCGATGCCGCACAAGATGAACACCCGCTCGTCGGAGCGCGTCAACGGCCTGGCGGTGATCGTCCGGGGCTACCTGTCGATGATCGGCGAGCTGGCCGGCGACCAGTGGAACGAGGGCGACGTGTCCTGCTCGGTGGTCCGCCGGGTCGCGCTCCCCGACGCGTTCTTCGCCACCGACGGCCTGTTCCAGACCTTCCTGACGGTCCTCGACGAGTTCGGCGCCTACCCCGCGGTGATCGCCCGCGAGCTGGACCGCTTCCTGCCGTTCCTGACCACGACAAAGCTGCTGGTCGCGGCGGTACGCAAGGGCGTGGGCCGGGAGGCGGCGCACGAGGTGATCAAGGAACACGCGGTGGCGGTGGCGCTGGCGATGCGCGAAAAGGGCATCGCCGACAACGACCTCTTCGATCGCTTGGTCGCGGACGGTCGCCTGGGTCTGTCCCGAGCCGAGATCGACGCCCTGGTGGCGGACCGGGCGGCCTTCGTGGGCGCGGCCCCGTCCCAGGTCCAGGCGATAGCCGACCGGGTGGCAGAGATCGTGACAGCCCACCCCGAAGCGGCCAAATACGCCCCGGCCCCGATCCTCTAGAGGTTTGTGCCGTCAGGGCGCGGCGGAGCTCTACCCTCGCGCCGCGCCCTAACGGAGCCTTCCGAGCGCCTAGACGCCGGCGGTGCTGGTGATCCAGCTGCGGTTGTAGGCGATGCTCGAGTAGATCTGCTGGCTTACGCCGTCGGCCAGGGACGCGACGCCGACCTGGACGCCGTTGTAGATCTCGGGGCCGCCGGAGTCGCCCCGCCAGGCCGCGCCGGTGATCATCGAACTCAGGATGCCCCGGCCGCCCGCGTTGTCGGTCTGAGTGGTCGAGGTCACGCGGACCGTGGCGGTCTTGAGCACCGTCGCGGCGCTGCAGCCGCTGGAGCAGGTGCTGCCCCAGCCGTAGATCGAGTTCGTCGAGCCGATCGGGGGGTAGGCGCTCGACAAGCCCATGTACGTCGTGGTGATCGGGGTGGCCAGCTTCATCAGGGCCAGGTCGTAGCGGGTCGAGGTCGAGGTCACCGAGCTGGTGACGCCGCCCGTGGTGCGGCTGACGCTGCCCACCCGCACCGACATCGTCCCGGCGATGCAGTGGGTGGCGGTCAGCACGTAACTGGCCGAGATGATCGTGCCGGAACACTGGAAGGTGCCGTTGCTGAAGACCGCGGCGGCCCAGGGTGCGGAGGAGACCGCGCTGCCGCCGATGATGCTCGGGCCGACCGGCGCGACCGCGGCCTGCGCTGCGGCGGGAGCAGCGAGAACGGCGGTGAACGCGGTGGCCAGCGAGGCGACGACGAGGCGGCTGTTGCGCACGCCGGGCTCCTTCCGGTCATGTCGACGCACGTCGGGGACGGCATCGACCTTGATCGAATGACCGTAGTGCCAGCCGCCGGTGGTCAACAAGACTCCAATTCACACCTACTACGGTGTGATGACCCATCGAGGCGCGCGGCCGTGAGTGGCTGAGATCACCGCCGAAGTTGCCTGCTCAGCGGCGTGAACGTCAGCCTGCCGACACCGGCCGATAAGCCGATTGTCGGAGTCACAGGGTAGGCTTCGCCTGCTCGCCCCTTTTCTGGGGCACCCAGCTGCGCACCTACAGTCAGGAGTGCCCGTGTCCCGCGTCGTCGTCGACGTCATGCTCAAGCCCGAGATCCTCGATCCCCAGGGCCAGGCGGTCGCCAACGCGCTGCCGAGGCTCGGCGTGTCCGACATCGCATCGGTCCGGATCGGCCGGCGCATCGAGATCGAGTTCACCGGTGAGCCCGACCTCGAGACCGCCCACGAGATCGCCGACAAACTGCTGGCCAACCCCGTGATCGAGGACTTCACGATCCGCGTGGACGAGCCCGTCGCCGAGGACGCGTGACCATGCGGATCGGTGTCGTCACCTTCCCCGGTTCACTCGACGACGGCGACGCCGCGCGCGCCGCCCGGCTCGCGGGCGCCGAGTCCGTCCGCCTCTGGCACGGCGACCCGCAGCTGCACGGCGTCGACGCCGTGGTCCTGCCCGGCGGCTTCTCCTACGGCGACGCCCTGCGCTGCGGCGCCATCGCCCGGTTTGCCCCGGTGATGGAGTCCGTGGCCGATGCGGCCCGCGGCGGCATGCCCGTGCTCGGCATCTGCAACGGCTTCCAGATCCTCTGCGAGGCCCACCTGCTGCCTGGCGCGCTCACCCGCAACCAGCACCTGCACTTTCGCAACCGTGACCAGTTCCTGCGCGTCGAGTCGTCGGCCACGGCCTGGACGAACGGCTTCGCCGCGGATCAGGAGCTGCTGATCCCGGTCAAGAACGGCGAGGGCTGCTTCGTGGCCGACCCGCGCACCCTCGACGAGCTCGAGGCCGAGGGCCGGATCGTCGCCCGCTACATCCGCGGCAACCCGAACGGCTCGCAGCGCGACATCGCGGCGATCAGCAACGCGACCGGCAACGTGGTCGGCATCATGCCGCACCCGGAACACGCGGTGGAAGAGCTGACCGGCCCGTCGCTCGACGGCCTCGGTTTCTTCATCTCCGTCCTGCGGCACCTGGCCGGGACCGCGGGCGGACAGCTCACCGGGCAGCTGGCGGGCGCGCAGCCCGCAGGGGGACAGGGAGCACACCGATGACCACGCAGCCCGACACCGCGACCAGTGGCGCCACGGCGCCACGCGCGGTGCCGAACCAGGCTCCGACGGCGTCTTCTTTTCCGAAGGCGAGCGGCTTCGCCGCCACGGACGTCCTAGTAAATGAGTACGACGGCGGCCCCGACACGGTGCAGCGCGCGCTGAACACGCCGGAGGAGCTGCAACCGCACACGGATCTGGGCCTCAAGGACGACGAGTACGACCGGATCCGGCAGATCCTCGGCCGCCGCCCGACGGCGTCCGAGCTGGCGATGTATTCGATCATGTGGAGCGAGCACTGCTCCTACAAGTCGAGCAAGGTGCACCTGCGCCAGTTCGGCGAAAAGGCGCCCAAGAACACCCGGATGCTGGCGGGCATCGGTGAGAACGCGGGCGTCGTGCAGATCTCCGACGACTTGGCGGTCACGTTCAAGGTCGAGTCGCACAACCACCCCAGCTTCGTCGAGCCCTACCAGGGCGCGGCCACCGGCGTCGGCGGGATCGTGCGCGACATCCTCGCCATGGGCGCCCGGCCGATCGCGGTGATGGATCCGCTGCGGTTCGGCGCGGCCGACCACCCCGACACGGCCCGCGTGCTGCCCGGCGTGGTCGCCGGCATCGGCGGCTACGGCAACTGCCTGGGCCTGCCCAACATCGGCGGCGAGATCGTCTTCGACCCGTGCTACCAGGGCAACCCGCTGATCAACGCGCTGAGCATCGGCGTGCTCCCGGTCGAGCGGCTGCAAAAGAAGGAAGCCGCCGGCGTCGGCAACATCGTCGTGCTGCTGGGCGCGCGCACCGGCCGGGACGGCATCGGCGGCGTCTCCGTGCTGGCGTCGGCGACCTTCGACGAGGGCGCCGAGCAGCGCCGCCCGTCGGTGCAGGTCGGCGACCCGTTCATGGAGAAGCTGCTGATCGAGAGCTGCCTGGAGCTGTACGACGCCGGCCTGGTGGCGGGCATCCAGGACCTCGGCGGCGCGGGCCTGACCTGCGCGCTCACCGAGACCGCCGCGGCGGCCGGCACCGGCATGCGGGTCTGGCTGGAGCGGGTGCCGCTGCGCGAGCCGTCGATGTCGCCGACCGAGATCCTGGCCAGCGAGTCCCAGGAGCGGATGCTCCTGATCGTCCGGCCGGAAAACCTCGACGCGGTGCTGCGCACGGCCGACAAATGGGGCGTCTGGGCCACCGCGATCGGTGAGGTCACCGCCAGCGAGACCCCGGGCCTGCCCGGCCGGCTAGTGATCACCTGGAACGACTACACGGTCGTGGACGTGCCGCCCGGCTCGCTCGCCGACGACGGCCCGGTGTACGCCCGCCCGATCCGCGAGCCCGCCGACCTGATCCTGCTGCAGGCCGACCGCGCCGAGACGCTGGCGCGGCCGTCCACCCCGGACGAACTGCGCGCCACCGTGCTGCGGATGATCGCCTCGCCGAACCTGTGCGACAAGACCTGGGTCACCGAGCAATACGACCGGTACGTGCTCGGCAACACGGTGCTGGCCCAGCCGGAGGACGCCGGCGTGCTGCGGATCGACGAGCGGACCGGCCTCGGCGTCGCCCTCTCCGTCGACGGCAACGGCCGATACGCGCGCCTGGACCCGTACGAGGGGGCCAAGCTCGCGCTGGCGGAGGCATATCGCAACGTCGCAGTGACGGGCGCGACGCCGGTGGCGGTCACCGACTGCCTGAACTTCGGCTCGCCCGAGGACCCGGCCGTGATGTGGCAGTTCGCCGAGGCGGTGCGCGGCCTGGCCGACGGCTGCCAGCAGCTGGGCATCCCGGTCACCGGCGGCAACGTCAGCTTCTACAACCAGACCGGCGCCGCCGCGATCCACCCGACGCCGGTCGTCGGCGTGCTCGGCGTGTTCGACGACGTGGCCCGCCGCGTCCCGATGGGCTTCCCGGTGCCGGGCGCGGCCGACGGTGACCAGTTGTTCCTGCTCGGCGACACCCGCTGCGAGCTGAGCGGCTCCGAGTGGGCCTGGGTCACCCACGGCCACCTGGGCGGCCGCCCGCCAAAGGTCGACCTGGGCCAGGAGCAGGCGCTCGGCCTCCTGCTGGCGAAGGCCGCCGAGCGCGGCCACGTCAGCGCGGCGCACGACCTCTCCGACGGCGGCCTCGCCCAGGTGCTGGTCGAGGCGTGCCTGCGGCGCAACGTCGGGGCGCAGATCACCCTGCCGGAGCAGGACGACGTGCGAAGCCCGTTCGTCTACCTGTTCAGCGAGTCGTCGGGCCGAGCGTTGGTGGCGATCCCGCGCGGGCGGGACAAGGC
>Ga0307512_10003210_pt1 | contig 19359 bp, 19 predicted proteins | sample 14_EM_MG_FD_200267 | JGI IMG/M metagenome (GOLD analysis project Ga0307512, IMG submission 200267) | Populus trichocarpa ectomycorrhiza microbial communities from riparian zone in the Pacific Northwest, United States - 14_EM | ecosystem: Host-associated > Plants > Roots > Unclassified | place... | reverse complement strand
CCACCGGCGTTGTACCACAATCGGGGGAAGGAGAGCAACGCCGTCCGCCGTTGTTGACAGACTGCCGTGGCGTTTATCAGGTCGCGTTCTGTCGCGACAAACGTGGCGGTGAGGGCGAGTGTTTCCGGAGGAATTTTGTTTACGGGTGCGAGGCAGTTCTTGATGTTCCTCGCCTTCCTCAGTATCGTCGAAAGCTTCAAAATTGAGTCATCGATCTGCACAAAACCAGAGTTAGTAGCCCATCGATTCCAAATAGTCGTGGCATAATTCGAACCTGCTTGAATGTTGCAACGTCGGCCCGACTGGCAAAGGGGAGTTCGTCACAACCCGGTGTTTAGAAGATACCATACTGTACCTGAGGGTTTCAGCGATATCATTCAACTTTTTCTCGACGGTTTCCAAGAGTTGCGGAATCGACACGTTCGATATGGGGTGACCGTGTATCATTCGTGCGGTACGGGGATCACGGCCTGTGAATTGGACGTAGCAAGTTAACCACGAGTGTTACATGAGGAAAATAAACCGGACTAACAATGGATCAAACCTTTTCTATCCTTCGGGGCGACGCCGCAGGTACCCTGCACGGGTGCTAAACGTTAAACGTTAGACGCCAAACGTTGACGTTAATCAATGATCGGGACAGTCAAGAGCGAAACTTTGCCTTTTTTTTGTAGTGTCGGACACTGATTTACTGGAGTTTCGCCCCGCTAAAGAAAGATCGAGTCTCCAGGAGGAAACGCCCTACGCACCCGTGCGGAACCCCGCGGCGGTAAGGCGGAGCCTTTCCTGGAATACGTAGCCGAGGTACCCACTAAAACCCCCTTTTGCCCCGTATCACCCATTGGGTAGTCCCTCTTCGTTATCGAGGTATCCCTTCCATGACTTTCGTCGATTACTCTTTTGCCAAATCCAATGCTATATAGTATACTTGAAGGCGTCTATACGCTAGAGCGAAGAGTGAGGATCAGAACCACTCATGATTTGCCGGTGCCTCGAGGGGGGATCATCACGGGCGTTGCGAATGACAGCGAGCATCGCCCGGCAAGCTTAGACCATAGCGAAAGTTGCCCGGAAAGTTCGGATTGAACATCGTCTGGCAAGCTAGGATAAACTATTACCTAACAAGTTCGCGAGTAGCCAGCTAGTGGATCCATGTGATATGCAATAAGAAATGCAACCGTGTTGCGCATTCAATGTACAAGGATGCGAAAATCCCCCGCAGGGTGAAATTCCCGATGCAATCCAGTGCCCGCCACTACACCAAAAAAGGGGTGCGAAAACCCGCACAGCGGGCGAAGGGTGGCTGGTAAATACCATGACCTGGCCGCTAGCGACACATGAGGAGAGCAGAAGTGATAAGAGCCCTAGCCAAATCGCCCGCCGCCCCAGCAACCGTCCAGTGTGCAATCGGTAACCGGTAAAGCGTTGTTTAATCGTACCCGGAGAGGTGACCGTGAAATCTCAACGAGTACAACGTGATTGCGGTGACAAGAGCGACAATCCCCCATGCGAGGAAGACCGATGGCAAGGACACTACAATACTTTCCCTCTGCTGGGTTTTGTTCAATGCAGGTCCCCGCCGTGCAGATAGGGCGCACTGGAGCAGTGGCAGACTGGAAGCCCGCATGAACCACGTACCCGGATATGACCCACTCCCGAAACTCAAAAGTAGGTCGCGGATATCACAATGCCGCGTTCGGAATCAATCGAATGGCGACCTCCCGCCAGGTGCTCGAGTTCAGGACAAGCCTATTTCGATAAGTAATGAGACCAAGGCTCAAGCCCGTGGTAAATCCGGCCAGCATGTGAACTTCACGTGAGGAAGAGTAGATGTTTTGGTGCTTTGAACATAAATCGGCTGAGGAGATGCCGTTACAGACGTCTCGAGATCCTTGCAGAGCTCTCTGCAAGAGGAAGACAGGGAGAAAGTTACCACATTTTTGTAGGGCGACAATCTAGAAAATTATATGCGAGATAATCTCCGGGTCCATTCCCCTCTTCTGGTCCTGCAGGAGACCCTCGAGGGGCGCTACATCATACTCTAAGATGCCACGCTCAGACGCCCAGCGAGCGACTGCGATTTCCTATGTTCAACGAGCTCGTCGAGTGGGATGCAGTCACCTGCGTCCATCAGCGTTGCTACTGGGTCTTCCGGTGGTTGACTGACGATAGCCTCTGAGGTCGCCTGCGTGGGCGCGGGCCCAAATTTGATGCTGTTGAAGTGCAACGATCGGTTGGCTGTACTATCAACGTCCGCGGCCCTCCTGAGCGAAAGGAAAACGCGGTTGATCAGGACGGGGGTCAAGCTATTGGTTATCGGTGTCAGTGAGCCACAGACTACACCGAAAATTCAAGGGAAATTCACATTGTATGGAGACTACCAGGTGTCAGGGGTTGGTGAGACTCTTCAGGTCAGATGAAAGTGCGCTCACATAAGTGGGAATTGGCTTATCGTAACCTGAAGGTGAATGGGTTAGGAGTATAGGGACAGGCAGAGGACGACTACGCACATCCGCGAATAATATAAATAACACCACCATTGCCTGAATGACCATTACCATGATAAAGTACACCGTCGCACCCCTCACGACGGTCCTTAATAAGGAAGAGAACTTGACAATCGCGACACCGGAATACGCAACCCAGATAATAATCACGAATGCAGAAAGGTCTGATGCAACCCAACCGTGAACGACTGGCAGTGGTGACGAGGGAGTTAAGAACTTACCAAACGCGACACCGATTGCATGTGGAGACATCTCCAGACGAGTCGATCCAGTCGCGGCGCACATCCTAAACGCGTCGATTGGGATGTCCGGGAGCGGTACTATTCTATATGAGCTGTGCGCGGGGGTATTTTATACACAGTGGACCCACGGTCGGGATTCAATCCGGATATGAAGTAGCAGCCAGCGATGGCTTTGGCGCATGCCAGGGTTGACAGATACAGAGCGATGAGTTTGTTCTGTCCCGCAACGGCATAAACCCTATCGCAAGCCAAGTGGGGATGAGTTTTCATTCTGATGTACTCGGGACAGACCTTAAGATTATGAAGATGTCGGAGAAGAGGAGCAAAGTCATTCCGAGAGTAGCGGTGAGGAAGATATTTCGTTCACACCTGGCGTCTGTTGTGAGGCGTCGTGCAAGATACTGAACAAGTCCTTACTGAGCCTGGTGAAATATATATCAGTGCGTCGGGTTCAAAGTAGAAGTGCGGACACTGACATGTCGGTGCTGTCTGCCAGCTAAATGTGAAGTCGTGAGTTTGAGACGATATCGTTGAGAACAGTTACCAACCGGATTGCGAGAAGATTGCATAAAAAAGCAACAAGTAGCGGTTCTGTGGTCGAGCGTTGAGATAGTGCCGCTTCAGAGGCCAAACATCATACCACAATGAACAGGTAGGATACTAGTAAAGGGACCGTGTGGAGTCAGTGAAGGGCCGTGATATCGAGGGACAGGTGTACCCACCCCAACTTTTTTTTCTCTGCCAGACATAAGATACCTTGCGCCACTTTGAGATACCTCTGGACAGTGGACAGTGGATACGATTAAAATACCTCGTCACCAAAGGTAAGAAGATGGTCGTATATGGCAAGAAATGCCACGGTCGTGGCAATGAACTGCAAGACCGAGGTCAGGATGTATCGAAATCGCAGAGGGAAAACCACAAGCACCCTGGGCACCAATCTGGGTCGGGAGAGGTTTAGCGACACCAGCGAGACATGAGTTTATAGTTACGCACAAGTGACGGGCTGCCGTCTCCAGGGAGGCAATAGTATCAGACATGGTGGAAGGAAATCCTGTCCACGGAGGAGAGCATGGGGGGGTTTTAAACCCAATACGGTGCCATTGAACATCAGATCTTAGATGTTCCTCGGTTCTGAATATTGGATGCTGAGCGCTGTAGGATCGGTTCGAACCAAATCCTCAGAACACTAGTCCCGGCGCTTCGCTGAGGCAGTCGATTGAGCCCGGCCTACCTCCCTTTGTGTACACGACATACAAAAGTCACCCGCCGGACCCAGGCCAGCACGGACACCTCCAGGATCCCGACGGTGTCACATTGGGGTCTCACCGGTTCATCCATTGAACTCTCCGGAGTGGTTTTTTAAGCTGGTGCTTGTCGTGTAGTAAGATAAGCGCAAACAGGAAGTTATGCCCGCCCAACATAATATGATCGATGGATCGACAACTGGCAGTCTTCCATCAGCAGATCTGACATCGGTGTAGTCAGGATGTGGTAATTGTGGTGCGGGACACTTGTAGTACGGGACACTTACGGCACGGGATACCTACTTATGGTGCGGAACACTTCAAGACCACCACTTCATTGCGACAGCGGCAGAATTATGTCGGGGAAATAGTGCCTGGTTAGCGGCGTCGTTCCTGAGATAAATTACATTGAAATGCATATATTTGTATATGAACGCAGACAAGTGACCAGCAAGGGTCATCCGAGGTCATCCACCCAATATTGGGACGCCCATCGTGGGACATACCTACCAAACACGATAATTTGGTCTATGTAGGCTGAAATCCGCAGAGGCGGGAGGGTACAGGGGGGACGAGTCTATGCGGCAAAATCCAATCTAAAATAATCCCGGGGTGGTCGGAAGTGCACCGACTTTCTCGAGCGCCCGCTTGTCATAAAGTTATTGTCCCGCACCATATATAGGGATGATTTATTCCTCATGCTTTCCGTACAGTATACGTTGATAAAACTGAAGTACCAGGCGTCGAGGTGGTGCCAGCACTTGGTGGGGTTGAAGTAGGCTGGATTATAGTCCTTCCCGGCCCCGGTAATTTGGGAAGTTGGCTGGTTTTCGAGCGAATCGGTCGTTGCGTTGCCATTCCAGATCCGTGGTTTGGAGATAATATCCATGACCTGATGCAACGGTCTGGGTCCTGACAGTCCCCTTAAAAGGCTCTAGATATTCGTTCATACACGGTCATAGCCTTATGGATAGTGGGTGACTATCCGTAATTCTAGATATAGTTATATCCGCTGCAGAAGGGTGCCACTAGCCGAGGTCTATTGAGGAATATCTGAGGTGTCGTCCGTATGATTTCGTGTAATATGCTGGGGATGGCGTAGTAACGTGGTACCCAGTGCCTAGCCCTCAACCATGGACGGACCAAGATGGACATCCTCCTCCAGACCCTGGTATTCGGGCGGTGATTTCAGATCAGACTCACATCGCACGGAACCTTGTGCGGAGGTAAATGGCCCTGGCAGTGGTGCCTTAGGATCATAGATGTCCTAGCGTTGGAGTAATAGCGAGAGGATTTCGGAGACGGGGGTCAGAGGGAAAAGGCGCTGAAACCGTGTCTGACCCCATCTCGAAGCCCTCAAAGCAATCTCCAATCGAATAAACGGTGTAGTTTTAAGATCCCAGATGAGGGGTTTGGAGGCAAAATCAGCGCCCCGATGCAACGGTCAGGGTCCTGGCAGTTCCCTTAAATGGCTCTGAAAATATGTTTAGAAGTGGATATAGTCTTACGGACAGTCACCCAGCCACTGATTATCCACTAAAAACAGAGCACTGAACCAGAGGCAAATGCTAAAATGCGGGTGCTTTCCAGCAAACACTGGAGTAGACTGTATGGATGGGATATTAGGCGTATGGCCGAGGTATGTAGGATTGGACGCCGGGTTCAGCCTTCCGAGGACGAGGACATGCACCTTTCCGCAACCACAATCCAGTGCAATCTGTACGCATGATTACGAAGGGACTCAGACAGGGAGAAATTTACTACATTCTTGTGGGACGACAATCTAGAAAATTATATGCGAGTTGATCTCCGAGTCTGTTCCCCTCTCCTGGTCTTGCAGGAGACCCTCAAGAGGTGTTACGCCATACTCTACGACGCCACGCTCAGACGCCCAGCGAGCGACTGCGATTTCGTGTTGAGCGAGCTCGTTGAGTGGGATGCAATCACCTGTATCCAACAGTGTTTCTTACTGGACCGTCTGGTGGTTGGCTAACGATGGCCTCGAATTTCATGCTACTGAAGTGTCTCGCGGACCACGATCGGTTGGTTGTACTGTCAACATCTGCGGCCCTCTCGAGCGAAAGGTAAACGCGGTTGATCAGGGCGGGGGTCAAGCTAATGGTTGTCGGTGTCAGTGAGCCGCACATTACACCGAAAGTTACAGTGAAATTCGCACTGTATGGAGGTTACCAGATGCCAGGGGTTGGTAAGATTCTTCGAGGAAGGGGGCCAGATAATCGCGACATTGGAATACGTAACCACGAATGCGGAAATGTCTGACGCAACCCACCGTGAACGACTAGCAGTGGTGGCGAGGGAGTTGAGAACTCACCGAATGTGACACTGATTGCATATGGAGAGATCTGCAGACGAAACGATCCAGCCACGGCGCATAACCTAAACGCATCGATTGGGATGTCCGGGAGTGGTACACTCCTACATGAGCTGTGCGCGAGGGGATATCATACACCGTGAACCCACGATCGGTACGCAATCCAGATATGAAGTAGTAGCCAGTGGCGGCTTCGAGATGTATCATGGATGATAGGTACCGTCCCGCAGCGGGATGGATCCATCACAAGACAAGTAGGGGTGTATTTTTATTTTGATGTGCTCGGGACGAGGAAGAAGACATTGCGGTATTTGGTGCGGCGCCACATTTTACAAACAAAGCCAAATTGAGACTTGTGCGTATTCGCGCCAACTTTCGAAACCGAAGTGGAAGTTCTGTTAGAAGAGACAAGGGCCCTTCCCGTGCAACACCCGTCCGCCACTGGCCTCTGTCGGCACATCCGACCCCCCCTCCCATCCTCAATGGCGACGACGAGCAACTCCGCGTCTGCCCAGAAACAGTCTGCCTCGTCATCTTCGCGCTTTGCTTCCCTCAAAGTGTTCAAGTTCGCCGCCGGTTCTTCAAAGCATTCTCCACCGATACCGCCCCCAAAGGAGAACAACGCACCGACGAACAACTCTTGGGTCTCCCTCACTTCCGAGTCCTCCACCTCAATGACCGCGGTCTCCTCCGACTACGCGTATTCCCAGTCCACGCCACCGTATCCTCCCGCCCATTCTCCCGCGCCCTGTTCGCAAGATCCAACTTCCGCCTCGTCTGCTAGCAGTTTTGGGAAGGGTCTGATAAAATTCGCCAAGAGGAGCCTGACGCCCAAGTCTGCCACGAGACAGCTGTCGGAACCTTCGGAGGATAGTTCGATTTCATTGCCCTGGAACTTTCAGGTGTGTGTTTCTTCTCATCTATGAGAGTATATGCCACCCCTACTCTCAATTCTTCGTCAATTCAATTATCAGTCGCTTGAATTTTGATTGTTGACTCTCTCTTTTTCGCGTTTTCCCCGGATCTTCGGCGTATCTTGCAGCACAACCTGCATGTTGATGAAGGGTGAGTTGTCTCGTGACTTTCTCTTTCCCTCACGGTGTTCAAACCGGTGGTTTCTTATATACTGATCTCACGTCCCCAGGTACAATGGACTACCCCCGGGTTGGGTGGCGTCACTTGCTAGTGTGGGTTACAGCGAAGAGGAGATCGAAGCTATCAACTACCGACGAACCACCTCTCGAGCTCCTTCCACCGTCCCGTTCCAGCACCCCAATTTCCCGAACCTGTCATCGACTAGTCGACTGTCCATTACCACCACGGCCACGCAGAATCATCGGGACCGTATGACACCCTCTCCTTCGATACGTAGGCAACCTTCCCAAGCCTCGATTCAGTCAAGAGGGACGAGACGGACGAGGAAGATTTCTACGGGTACCACCGGGTCGAGGCAGAGCTTTTACCAGTCGTCATCTGGGAACAATAGCATCGGGGACCTCTCGTACGCGACGGACGACAATCCTCCACCTTTACCCAGCAATCCGTCGATGCACTCCAACGATGCCACGCACAAACCCAAGAAATCTATCGATACCCTCGCCTCTGGTTTTACGAATGGGCGGATTCCAAGTCCGATTACGAGATCAAAGTCATCCCACGACCTTCCTCCCGCTCCACAGTCACAAGTGCAAACACAGACGCAAACACAGCTGCATTCACGACCCTCACAGAGCAGAGCTCCATCCAAGGACAGTGTATTTCAGGTGGGTAGAACGGCAGGACCAACGGGACCATCGGTATACCATCTGCCGAAGACCCCGCCAAGGAGCGCGAGTCAAACGCTTAGAGTGGTAAACGAGCCGTTGTCGCAGTCTCCACCACCAGCGTACCACCTTGATAGTCCCTTAACGATCAGCGTTGTGGAAAAACCGCCGTCATCTGGCTCACAATCCCAGAAACCCCAGCAACGGACACCGCAACCACAGTTACGGAAGATGCCTTCGACGCGACAACGGCAGGTTGATGAAGGACCCAGGGCTTCGATCATCTCAACATCTACCGTAACTCCGAGATCCGAACTTGCAGATCGGTCGGCGGGCAGAGAGGACGAGGAACCCACTTTGCTACCTCCGCTCGAGTTGAGCATGTCTTCGTTGTCGACTTCCCAACAGGTTCCTGCGAAGAAAAAGAAGAGGTATTCGTTGGCACCGCCGAGGTTGAGCCTCGGTCAGGACGCGTTTACGGATATTGGGAGCTGGGGAGATACCTTGTTCGAATCTATTTCAACCACTACGACGACTACGGCTGATGATACTTCGGATACGAGCACCGGAAACGGGTTGGTCAAGAAGAGAGTGCCTATGATCGGCGGGAAAGGTGTTGAGAAGAGGAAGCCGGAGACGAGTTTTAGTGCTGGTGCTGCTGGATCGAATTTCACTCCGATGTCCTTGACTACCAAGGAGAAGGAGAGGGAAAAAGTTGAGAAGAAGGAACCGAGTGGACCTCACAGTTTGACTACACCATCCAGTTCACTTATCTCTCCTCCTTTGACTGCTCAGAGTCTTCCAACCCAGACGACCCATCAACGTTCACAACCATCCCTCTCTCAGTCTCAGGCTCAGTCACAGGCTCTGACTCAATCACAACTGCAGTCGAGGCCTACTCCTCCACCAAAGACGGCCCCTGTTGTCCCCATCCCCCAGCCTCCACCGTTGTCGACGTCGACCTCATCGTCAAGTTCTACCTCTACGTCTGGTTCCAACTCTCAGTCAAAGACGCGGGTGCTACCCTCAACGACAACGACTAAAGCAGCGGATCGGTTCACACCTTCTCCTACGCCATCTCTTACGCGGGGTCGCACTGGATATGACCCTCCTAAATCTGTTGACCCTTCATTACAGAAAACTACGTCGACCGGTGCCCTTCCCAAACCGCAATTGAAATCTGCCCGAGAACGCTCGAATTCTAGAGCTAGCGCTGTGCACCGTCCGTTACCTCCGCAGAAACCGTTACCGACGTTATCGCTGATGTCGCCGATTCCGCTACCGAATCCTCCTTCTCATGTAGAGTTGAAGAGCAAGATTTCGACAGTCAGTCTGAAGACTGCGGCGAAGAGAGACAGGGAGAGGGAACAGGAGGCCGAGAAGGTGGAAAAGGCCGGGGGTGCTGGGAAGGAGCAGGAGGCTGTAAAGAAAGAGGAGAAGGGGAAGACGAAGGGGAAGGGAGAGGTTGGAGAGGAGAGATGGCCGATGACCGCGAAGCAGACGATCGAGTTAATGGCTTCTATCAACCACGATAACGACGGCCTTGACTTTGGAAGAAAGAACAATCAAGACACTTCGGCTCCTCCTGACCTCAACAAGAAGACGAGCTCCGCTTCCTTGGATCCCCGTCGTTCCTATGAAATTAGGGACTCCCACCTCTCCGTAGACTCTGCTAAATTCGATCCAAATCGACTTTCGAGCACCTCCGCGGGTAGTTGCCGCAGCACCCGGTCCAGCAGCGGGGGTGGGTTGAAGTTGATCATTGGGGGGAGCGACTACCACAACGACAACCGGGATTCGAACGTGTCCACGTCGACCATCACCAACGCGACGATCGTGAGTGGACCAGTGGCAGTTGCGACGAGGGCTAGAGCGGATTTGGTGGCTTCACCCGCAACCCCGAACCCTCTGGCTGGGTTGAGTTCGATCGGGTCGCCTTCTCCCGCGGATTTTGGTGCGCTGTCACTCGGCGAGCACCTTTTAGGAACGGGAGCGGGATCGAGGGAAACTACGCCTAAACAGACCACACCGTCGGTCTCGAATGTTGATATGGTGACGGATGACGAAGGATCGCGTGTTGGGCTGGAGGGAAGGTCGCCCTCTCCTGGTTCCTCGACTCATTCTCATTCGAGCTCGTCGGCGACCACGTTATCTTCTACCGGTCTCTCGTCGCTGAGTTCTACGAATAAGGCAGCTGGATTTACTCGACCTGTGATCAAACAAGGCTCTGGTTGGGATGGGGAAGAGGTCGTTGCGTCTAGTTCATCTTCGTTATCGCTGGCTTCTCCGTGCAAGTCAAAGTTTGATGACGAGAGCGACGGTGAAGGAGATGATGGCGATGACGATGAGATTGAGATTGGGGACGAAGAAGAGGAGGATGTTATCACTAGGATTAGCCCTCCACCTGGCTCGCGGAAAGGATCTACTGCTGGTCTCACGGACGAAATCACTGGTCATAGGCGGCCTTCACTTGTTATACCTTCGCTCTCCTCGTATTCGCTCACGGCTCGCGGACCTCCCACAAATGCTGCAGCCGTTTCGCAGATGCTGAGCCCGTTCAATGAAGCACCCCAGTCAGCTGGATCAGGCGGGTCCTCGCCTGCACAGAGGTACCCAGGTTGGGTATCGGACGTGCTATCAAAAGTTGGCCTGGAGATTTTTGTTGAGAAATTGGAACCGAGAGATTACTTTGAGGGGCTTGCAGAGGTTGCGGAAGGCGAGTCTGGGTTCGTATACCAGGCCAAGGTCGTTCGGGCCGTGCCTGGATCGAGGTTGACAAAGAGGGGGCTTCAACCTGGCGCTGTGGTCGCGATCAAGGCCGTACAGATTTTACCGTCTGGATCGACCAAGCTGGAAGATCTGAGGAGGGAAGTGGAGGTGATGAAGAGAGCGTTTGAGGACGATAGGTCAGCTGCTTCGTCACCGTTTTCTTCGACTTCGGGGAGCCCGGCTAGAGCTGGCCATGTGTTGATTATGGAGGCGATGTATGTTGATTTGCAGGAAGACGCTTTGTGGATCAGGATGGAGCTGATGGAGAGGAGTCTTGCGGATGTGGTTGCACTTGTGGAGGATGGTCATTTAGAGAGGATCGATGAGAAGGTCATTGCGAGGTTTGCTTCTGATGTGAGTATCATTCTCAATGTTTTTTCTTTGTTTTTCGGTGGGAGGATTGATCTTTTCGTGTCCCTTTTTTTCTAGATGGCCCAAGCTCTGAGTTACCTCCACGGCTTAGGGATCGCGCATCGTGATGTGAGGTCGGACAATTTACTGCTGGACCGAGACGGTGTCTTGAAGATCGGTAATGTCTTTTCGTTTTTTTTCCTGAATTGGGATACTTACGCTCGATTTAGCTGACTTCTCGAACGCTGTGACGGTTACCCCCGAATCCCCGACGTGCACTGGAGCTGTGGGTGTAATTTATTGGCAAGCGCCTGAAGTGCGAGCGTACGTGGATCCCACCTTTCCGTATTCTCCCCACCGACACTCATCTACCCCCTCCCTTTTTTCTTTCTTTCTTATAGTAGCGCTTACAGCCCAACGAAAGCCGATATCTGGTCCCTCGGTGCCACGGTTTGGGAGATGGCTGAGTCTACACCTCCCTTCCACGACGCGGCCAACGAGAGCGATCTGGGAGATCGCTGGCCGCCTCTGACGAGAGCGAAAGAATTTTCGCGGACCTTACACGACTTTTTGATTTTGTGCTCGAACCCGGTTGCGTCGAGACCGGATGCAAACGTGCTTATTCAGGTGGGTCTCACCTTTCTCTCGCCTTTTGTGGATTGGATAATTGACCGATGGGGCTGGGACTCGCCCTCTTTTCTTTCGTCTTGTAGACGCCTTTTATTCGGAGTGCTGCTCGACGGTCTGCTGTTATTCAGATACTCAAGAAGTGTCGAACTATCGAGAACTTGTTGATGGGGGGTCGACCGAGCGTAGATTCCCAAGGGATCTTCTCGAGACAATGATCAATTTCGATTCATCCCACGCGTACAAACGAGGCTTCATATTTTCATTCTCGAGGCGAGTATACCCGTTACTGCCTTCTGGACACAAACCAGCATACACATATCTATCCCAATGACACCTCTCTCTCGCATCCCTTTTCGACGTCTGTAACATATTTGCCCTCCCCTTGCACCTCTTTCCTCTCTCTTTTCCTTGGTTACCACTCTCTCATTGCTTGATGTCGATGCTTAATGTTGCTGTGATCATTGCTGTTTGTGTTTTAACCAAATCACTTATCTCCAACTACTTACTTACTCTACTCGTAACTTTGACACTTTCCTTTCATTTCTTTTTTATTCATCAATTCATTTATTACCCAACCCTTACATTACGCTCAACCCCCCTCCCCTCCCCCCACACATTTCCCCTACATACCGCCGTTCTCAAACAAACAGACCCCTTGCTTTACTCATTCATCGTTAATGATTCCATTTCATACCTGACCCTTGCGCATATTGTATATATAAGCTATATAGATATACTCGGAATTACAAAGACACGGTACACGCGTACGAAGGCTGCTACTGGGGAAATCTCGACGGATGTATCCTAGAAATACATTTCGCAAGCCACGATATGGTGAATGCGTACACACGAAGAAGACGGGTGGCCCCTGGGTTGGGTCAGAGACCGTCAATGGGACCCCCGACGTCTTCTACGGCATTTTTGAGCCTACGAGTTTCCTTGACGACCGTATCGTTATCGTCCTCTGCCAACTCGGCGATAAACGTCGACGTCTCCGTCACGAACCCGACCAACTTGGTTCCGTTCGTCTTCCATAGCTCAGTCGCACATTGGACGGAGAATATCCGTTGTTTGGCGTCCTCTGAGCGAGTTTGCATGAGGATTCCGAGGTTGAGGGATTTAAGGAGAACCCCTCCGCTTCCTCCCCCTCGTTCATCGTAGTCTTCGCTCACGGTTCCCGCGAGGGCGCAGAGAGCGTTTGAGAGGAGGGACTTGCGGTTCGATTCGCCTTCGGTTCCGGTTCCGGTGAAGGAGTTGCAGACGATGGGGATTTGGGAGAAAAGGGGAACGGAGATTTGTTTGAGGCGATCTTCGCGCCAGAAAGCTGTTTATTATTTTTGTTTACTTTGAGTGAGTGAATTGGTGGTGGAATTACAGAGGTTTGGCCATACCTGCTTCGTCGACTTCGAAGGATTTACCGAGGACCTGGACGAGCGAACTCCATAACTCTGGATCCGGTTCCTCGGATTTGGAAAAGGATTCGAGGAGATCGGTAAATGCTTGGATCATAAAGCTCATGTAGGGCGTCATCAACGCCTTGAAGTAATCCAGTAGCGCAGTGTACACACGACAGAAAACCGCGCGCTTTTTCTCATCTTTGTGAGGGTGTTCCAGTGTGAGCTTCAGGGGAATCAGAAGGGGTGGCATTCTCGTACCTGATTCTTGCGTGAATGCCCAGTCGTACAATTTTCGGAAGAAGGGTTTGAAAGTCGTTTCGTTGAGCTTGACCACCAACTCCAAGAATGCGGAGATTGTCTCGTGTTCGGCCTAGGACGACGAAAGACTCGTGAGTTACCGAGGATAGAAGGGGGGAAGGTTGATTTCTGACCTCTGCGTCTGATGTTTCCTCGCTACTCTGGACCATGAACCCGTCAAGAAATAAACTGAACAGAGTGCGCAGTTGAAGTAGCAGCTCTCCTCTTGGTGCAGCGTGGATAGCCTTTTTCACTAGCAAGAAGAATGCACCGAGCGACGTGATCGCTGACGACTCTTTCAGTCTCTTCCACGTGTCGCACAAGGTGGGGATTAAGACGGAGCTCGGCACTCGTTTCGCGACTGCTTTTACGAGATTTGCCATTACCAACGTCTCGGTCGCGACGTCGTGAAACAAGTAGAGGTCAACCACGAGGTTGATATCGTCTGCGGTCCAGAATGAAGGTATCGTGGAAAGCAAGCCCTGCAAAACGCGAAGGGCCTTGATGGATACCGATGAACCTGTCGAGAGGTTTACTGAGTGTACTTGGTTCTACGAGACAGTGGAAAGCATACCAGGGGTTCCCTCTTGGACTTCGGAGCCGATCAACTTTGTGCACTCCCGGATGGTCATCTTGAGGTTTGGGATAATCCGTGGACCAAGTTTTGTGCTTTTAACTAATTAGTGCCGTCGCCACCGCATCTAACGCATGGGACGTACCAAATGGTACTCAGCGCATCCATCGCATCCTCGTTGCATGACTTGCTGTGGATGAGAGGTAGCAAGGTCGGGATCAATTCCGCGAAGGCATTCTCTTCTCCAGGAACCATCGTCCATGCCAAAGAATCGAGGGTCTTGAGACCAGATTGCACATTCTCCTCGTCGTTCCCGGTCGGGCACAACTCCACCGTCTCGAGGATATTCAAAATGGACGAAGATGAAGAAGTGCGAACTTCATCCGAAAGTTTGAGCACCCGTTCAGCGAGTAAATCTAATGTGCCAGATTTGAGCTGGAATGGCTGTCAGAGGATCTTCCAGGCGGAATTTTTCGTCCAACACTCACCCTCTTATCCTTAGTCCCCGTAAGCAGGGTTTTCACACGCGAGACAAACTCGACTGCGGGTATGATACTCAAAACGGAGCTCAAGCAAGTTCGCGCTGTGGTATCGATTTCCGTAGCTTGTTTTTCATCGGAATGCGCGCTCGCAATGGCCGAAATTTGGAGCAGATGGGATAGAATACCGCTCGCACGACCCTCCGTTGACGCTTTTGCTTGTTGAAGAGCATAATTTACGAATAAGAGAAGTGCATGAGACCGTCTCTTGGCAGAAATGAGGGAAGAGCCGTCCTCGTCGTTCCTTTGCGTTCATGATCAACCCGGGTTCCGTAGGTAAAATTAGTCGTAAGCGTACCTCGTGAGATCCAAGAACGTCGGCTCGGTGATTTCCAAATTGAATCCATGTCCCAGGATCCTCCCACTCTCTTGCACGATATCCTCGAGCGTCTGGTAGGGTCAATTATTTTGGTTCTCGATAACGACTAAGAACCCACTTGGGCTTGGGTAGCACTCCCGTAGTGATGTAGAATGGACAATGGGATAGATAGTGAAGCCTGTGCGTCAGACTGGGATTGTCGGACCACGCGACCAGCTACCTTCTCGATCAGCAGCATCGAGATAGGTGCAAGGAATTCGTCGCCACCGAGGACTTCGGTAAGGTGCACGAAGAAACTAGCATTCATCCGGTGAGATGATAAATTTATTGGCGCTTTACGCACCCACCTGATGCGACGGTGACGCGGGATGTGGTTTGCGGCGTCGGTGAAGATAGACAAAAATTCCCTCAGTGCAGCATGTAGTCCGATGGTGCTTGCGTGCTTCGATTTGAGGGAGGAGGTAATTACGGGGACGACACGGTCGATGGTCTGTGGAAAGGTTAGTACATTCACGCAGAAACGTCTAGTTTGCACTCGCTTTTTGTACGACCTTGAAGCTGTATTCGTCATCGCGATGCAGGACACTAGACCCCATGAACGTGAAGATCGGCATGATATTTCGGAGGACGGCTTCTGGCGCTAGGTGAGCAAGACTCGAGATAAGAAGGAGAGCCTGGTGGAAAGTCTGGGGGTTGTCTGACACTTGGGACGACGTGAGCACAAGTTAGCAGGCTATGTGAAGGGAGTGACTCACGACGTATGATCTGGATGAGAACGTCAAACTTGATATCGGTTGGAGCAACACTGTCAGAAGGCTGTAGTGATCACGTCAGCGGCTGATAGGGTGTCAATACTGAGGACAACAGACCAGACGATCTGCCAAATCACCAATGACAGACATCAAGAGTTGTTCAAGGTATGTGATATCCGACTGGCCCACAGACGCTCCGGTGCAATGGACAACTTTATCAAGTGTATCGAGTAGACGAATTACCAAGTCCTTGGACCCATTGAATGTCTGGTTTGCACCAATAACTTCGATGAGCAGAGTCAATGGTTGGAGTTTGTCGGCAGTGAATGATGGCTCGCTGTGTTTCCTGTATCAGATCGTCGTAAGCCAACGGTATAATCACATCACCATGGAAGGGATCTAACCCATCAAGTCTGGCTTTCTTTGTAACCGGGGCGGCCGCATCGTTCACGACGGGCTGCAGGGTTTGAAGGAGATACAACAACAAGCTCTCGTCCTCGAGAACGAGTCTGAGGATGATTTTGCATTGTGTAACCTATACCAGCGTCAGTCTATGTGGACGAGTGACCAACACAGCATCGCACCGCCTTTGCCACGTCGCACAAGTCAAGAAGGAGTTGGCACAACGCGACTTGTCGTTCAAATGAGAGTTTTCTGAAGAGGCCGCCCCGCAGTGTTTCCTCAAATACGCCATTGAGGAAGTCTTGAGAGCCTGTCGATAATGAGTGAAATTAAGATACTGAAATCACATAGTGCTTACCCCGAGTTAAACAAACCCGTAGCGCCCCCACAAAAACTTGCCAGAGTGATCCTTCCTTGTCATTCAATGCTTTCGCAGCATTTTTATCGAACGCACGCGCAAGCGCCACGAAAAATTCCTGATCAGCGGGGGCGGGGGAGCCCACCTTTTCAGATGTCTCAAACGACTCTTTGTACACAGGAATCAACATCGAGGCCTTGGATGCATCGGGGACATCTCTCAGGGATTTCAGGATGCTTGTTCTGACTTGGTGCAAAGGACAAGCGACTGCGTGCGAAACAAGATAACAGGTCACTCGGTGTTTAAAGCTAAGAATTTCGTCAGTGAAATTATCGGAAAAATCAGGGGTTAATACGCACCCGGAATCTTTCTTTGAGTCCGACTTGTGTTTTTTGAGGTGTTGTTGGTGGAAAGTGGGGAGGTAGTCAACATCACTAGCCAAGTGGTCACCCTGGTCGACAAGAGCCGGGATGTATCTCTGGAAGTCCGCCCAATCAAGGAACTGCAGTTGGTCTGGAGATATCCTTTAGCCGGATAATACATGGCAGTCACAGAATCGCTTCACCTGAATGAGGACCATAAACGGTATCCAACGCGTAGACGGCTTTGGGTTTTACCGCTTGGCTCAATCGCCCAAGGACCGATAAGCACCGAACGGCAGCGGCTCTCACCGGCTGAGCGGGAGACTCGAGCACGGCTAGGACCAAAGGGACGATGGTTTGAAAGTCAATAGACCCTTGTGCCGCCTCGTGCGCGATCAAAAATGCAGAGGCATGTGTTAATGCCGCCAACTGAACCTGAATTCGCATTTCCGCATTTGGATCCTCGGAAGCATGTGAAGACCAGACACCCGCCAAGAAGACGAGAGCGTCGTCCTTCAAGGAGATGAATAAGGCTCGCAGGAGGTAGGCAGACAGGAGAGGAAGTGTCGACGCAGCATTTGCCAGCGCATATACCGTGGTCATCAGCGTAACATATTGTGTTCCTCTAGTATCCCCGTCAAGTTGAGTTACGCGGTTCAGCCAGTCGATCCTGGAATTTGCAGGTCGCGGTATCGTTGGAATCAGCGTCAGTACTGCAACCTTCAAGCGGTTCAGAGTCGTTTTACTGCCCGGTTTATTCACTGCGCAAGACGCGAGGCCGATATCGCTTATGAACTAAGAGGGAATCAGCACGGTGACAGAGAAACGAGGACGGCATCTTACGGATTGGAGATTATCGGATCCCTTCATGAAGTCTTCCATTCCAGATAAGGTTTCGATGGACATAGCTTGAATAGCGCGTTGAGCTACGCTGAGCTGATGCTGGCCAGATAGCTTCCCAAGCAGAGCGCGCGTAACAAGATAACCCAGCGCCCTTGCGTTATGGTTCGCATCCTTAAGAACGCCAAGCACGAAATCAATGTGATCGGAAGGATTCTCAGATAGCATGATGTTATCTGTCTCAAGAAGCAGCTCAGAAACACGGAACAAGTACAGAGGGCTATAGACATGCCTGCAATTCGGTTTGCCAAAGCGGCATCAATAGCAGCGAGTTTTTGAAGTCCAGGATCAGGATCTCCTTCGTCCTGAGTTGCAACAAAGTTTTCTTCCAGGTCACGGATTATGACTAGACACCCACGCAAAAGTTGGAACTCGGTGAGGTCATCACTGCAGTCCTCGGAATCCAGTATGTCCCAGACAGCCGCAGATGTCTTTTGCTTTGCTTTCGTGCAGAGTAAGAAGGGCCATAAGCACCGCTCTACTACGACTTTGACGGTGGTTGGGTACGTCTTGACAAAATGATGGGAGAGGAAGGCAACGTGAAGGTGGATAACTTGTCGTGGAGTAGCGGGGGAGGACAAGACGGCGACCATGGCTTCGAGGTATCCCTTTTCTAGATGCGGGAGCAAAGCAGAAGGTTTAGAGTAAAGCACCTCGAGCACAGTAGAGCTTGTGTCAATGGTTCTCGAGATAAGGGCGGCGCCAATTTCCTGTCGTGAATAACGTTGGATGATTCGCCGACAAGCGGTCGCGCGATACGGTACCTTATCATTGCCACTCCCCTCCAAAAGTCCCCGCACTGCTACCGAGCGTGTACTCGGATCAGAGTCTACAGATGCGATTATAAGATCTGTGACTTTGCCTCCCGTTCCCCTTGGCGGTATGGGATCCAGGTTTGTCTAGATGGAGTGACATAAGCGAACAATCGACAAACAAACAAGCTCGTTCGCCATACTCACAACAGAAAGCGATAAGATGAGCTGCTCAATTTGAGTTCGACCGTCCTCATCCTTCCTGCTCGCTACATCTGACGAAGCCTCGGAGAAGATTCCAGGGTGTCGCTGGCGAAGTTGGGCCAACAACTTCCGTAGTTGTTCCTTGTTCTCTGCGGTGTTTGGTTCTGAGAACAGTGACTCTAGTAGCATCGCTGCTAGTTCTTTGACCACGACTGCCGGAGTTTCGGATGAACTCGTGATGGTCGTAAGAAGTTCGCGGGCGGTGGGTTTATTGACGCTAGATGGTTAAGATTTAAGTCGCAGCCGGGGCTGAAACCTTGAAGGTGGGATTACCGTCCAACTAACGGGTTCAGAAGTGGGATCAAGAACTTCTCGGAACCCGTCCAGCCAAGAGCAATCGACAAAGAGCCAATCATATCCCTAGGTAAATTAATTGGTTTGAGATGGGGTGAAATACGGGGCGAAAACTCACGGGGATCCGATGAGAGTTTTCACCAAGGATCTCGACATCTTAGACAGCTTCTCCTGAGGAGCGCAGATGGACAGCATTGCGGTCATAACCTGGGTAGGCTCGATTCCGTGACGAAGAGAACCTGCGATGGCCTTGAGGATGCTCTGGGTTGCATTGCTAGTGAGGCGGGATGTTTGGGCTAGAAAAGAGA
>Ga0307512_10003209_pt1 | contig 19362 bp, 17 predicted proteins | sample 14_EM_MG_FD_200267 | JGI IMG/M metagenome (GOLD analysis project Ga0307512, IMG submission 200267) | Populus trichocarpa ectomycorrhiza microbial communities from riparian zone in the Pacific Northwest, United States - 14_EM | ecosystem: Host-associated > Plants > Roots > Unclassified | place... | reverse complement strand
CGGCGGCGTCCACGACCGCGTTCTTCGAACTGTTCGCACTCTCGTTTTGGGTGTCCGGGGTGTTTAACATGGTCGTAGTAGAGGTAGCAGTAAAAGTCGGGGTATCAGGTTCGGCCTCGGTCCCCACCACAGCTCCCGGTTTTAAATCCGGTCTGTGATCTTGATCGCAGTTCACGACCACCATTTGCTCCTGTTCGCCTAAGCTCAAGCCTTTGTGCACGCGGCTGCGGAGATGGCGATGAGAGTGGAGAAGAAGGGGAAGGGAAAGCGGAAAGCTGTCCCAACTGCGTTGCGATCAGAGCTTGAAGAGTATTCCTTCCTCCTCCGCGCTCTCCGCACAAACGATACCCTCGACCTTTCCTCACAGCTCATACGTGCTGCGGGTTCTTCTCCAACTCCGGAGGGCGATAATGCACATGACCTGCCACTTAACCTGACCGTAGAGGCTTCGGGGTCCAACTCAAATCCACGCAAACCAAAAGACATCCAGACTCGTTGGCCTCTCTTGATCCAGGACGTACCGATACCAGAATGGACTCTACAGGACGAAGTGGAACGGCTGGCTAACAAGTTCCTTCAACCTCCGAGCAACCCCAATGAAGAAACGGAGGAAGATGTGGAGGAACCTATCGACTCTGTCGCCATCAAACATCTCACCCTTGAGACTACGGAATACTTGTCACATCTCTTTGCCGCAATCGCTGCACATGTCCCCATGGTAAAGGAGAGCATGCAAAACCGGTTCAGGCCGCTCAATTGGGAGAACGTCCTCGCGATCGTTGGTGCGAGTGGTCTTGTCGATCCGAGGTACGGGTTCCACATCCCATGTCGGATTCGTGGCAACTGACTACACACGTAGTTCTATAGAACGAGTCTCAGAATGTTTGAAGAGTGTTTATGGCACTAGCGAGCAGGCAGGCGGGTGGCTTCGGAAATCCTACACGATATTATCCCTTATTTTCCACCACATCCACCATATAGACCTTTCAGTTCACCGGACTCGACTGATGAAGGAGTCGCATGACCACCTGCTTCAGCTGTGTTCATCCATCGATAAGGGTTTCCTGGATATACAAGTCCCACCCACAAAACCGGTCAAACGGAAAAAAGGTAACTTTGTTTCCCATTCCCGACCATTGGTTTCTGATCGGTATCACCAGGTACTAGGGGGAAGTATAACCTCACCGGGAAGTACAGTAAGAAAAGAAAGTTATTCAACACAGGCACAGTTCCAACTGCTTCCGCACCACAAGATGAACGTCCAGGATCACCAGAGGTTTGATGAAGTGGGTTCGATTGTAAGCTAGGACCATAGTTTGGTACACAAGATATATAAACGACACAAAGGGTCGGTGGTTTCGTTCGTCGTTTTCTTCTCGAGGTTTTCTTAACTTTCGAGTCGTATAGGCCATGGTCTGCAAACGGCGACGACAAAGCGGCTCGAACACCTCGAGCATTTGTGGGGGGATGGGGTGACCGAACGTGCCCTTGCATGGTGGATGGAAGCGGAAATGGTGATGTATAGCGTCGGCGGGTCAGTCATTCGTTGTTCTCTTCCCAATCTTCCAGTCGTGCGATTTGTCTAGGTTTCCTTGAGTAATGATATTTTTGAACACGGAAGAAGGCCCTGACCTATCCCTGACAGCCTCCTGCCACCTCTGTAACTTGGCAATTTCGTTCACTTGGAAGCCGAAGATCCTCGGTCGATACCTCTCTGCCTTTAATGCAACCGCCGCAGTGCTCGTCACTTCGCTTCCTACCGTCTCACCCGTCCCAGTATCCTCCCTGCCCCTCCTCGGCCGTCTTCCTCCGTTCCCGGAACTCTCAGTACTCTCCGGCGCGCCTCCTCTGAACCCAGGCCCATCCATCGATCCACTCTTTGTGGGAATCAGCGCGGGGTAACACATGAATAGAAGGTGTGGGAAGGAGGTTCCGAAGTAGGCTCCATCTATAGAGCCGTGTCGAGAGGATTTGGGGGAGTAGATATCTTCACATCGGCCGCAATAGAGCTTGACGGATTTTTCGTATGCGACGTCGGTCAGGCCGACAGGCAGGAGCGGTTGGGATTGACAAAGGACGCGTGGACAGCGCCCGAAATCGACCCTCTTGTATTTCTCGAGCTGGATGAAAAAAAAAAACAGCGTGCCTGTGAAGCGAGATTTTGTGGATGAAACGAATTAGACATACCATCTTCGCCAGCCCCCTGGCGGTGACGATCCATCGAGCGTGAATCAGCCCATAGAGTAACCTCGCCTGAACATCCAACGTGCCCCTCAACTCATCATGGATTTCATCGTCTATCAGCCAAATAGAGTCAGGACCTGAACCTGAGGAAATACATCGTATGGCAGCATCACACACCGAGATTATCCGTGATCAAGTCCAAAGCCTGAGAGTAGTTCGCAACCTCTGTGTTCAATCCTGTGAGATTGAACCTGTCCAGGATGTAATCCTCTTCTACTTCGCAAAAGTATTCGTTGCCCTTCGACGAAAGAAACCAGGAGATCCACTGTGATGTTGTAGGTGGGACGAAACGAAGGTCAGTTCTCGTGGAGAACGAAAAAAGCCAAGTTGGAAGCATGAACCTACCGAGCTGATAACCGCAAATTCCGGCAATGAGCATTAGTGAGCGTGGTTGATGGAGGTCAGGAATGGATCTTCACTTTGAGTAATCCGAGTCAGAACCGGTCGAGATGTCTTCTACTGTTCGTCGTAGCATCTTGGAGGATTTGAGGGATGGAGGTAAAGAGATCGAAAGATTCAGGAACAAGCGCCGCTGATGAAGAACACTCATATTCGATCCAGGTGCGAGGTAAAAACTACAACAAATAACCAGAAATAATACAACAAAGTAAAATATGACAAGAACATCAAGACACTAGGTAGTCTGGGAACCACCCGTCGAGGGAGGAAGTTGTAGGCAACGCTCGAAGTCGAACACTTTCTCGTCGTTCAAAGCCTTCCGTACCTCCTCGTCCAGCGGTTCCATCAACTTTGAAATCTCCTCCTCGTCTCCTATCGTCCGCAAAAATTCCTTCGTCGCCTCTATGTGCGGTTGCAGACGTTTAGTGACTTGTACCGTCTTCTCTAAGTCCCTCGTGGTCACACTCGGAGGGAAAATACTGTCCTTGAGCTTCGGCATGACGTGTCGTAGATGCGTCCATTCCTTGTTTGTGACTACGATTTCTTTCGATTTTTCCCCGGAGGTCAGGAAGTTGTCAATAGACTTGCAGCGGTCACAAACCACTTTCTTCTTGCAGAACATCGTGGCGAGTAGTGGTCTGCCCCTTCGTAAGAATTCGCTGCCATGATGGAAGCTAAGGTACATCCCAACGAGGAACCTGTAGAATACGGAGAATGGCGGTTGGAAAATCGTAAACCCGTACTGCTGTAGCAGTGAACGCAGGTTCCGTGCGAGGGGATTATAGAAGAGGTCAAATTTGGTTTCGAGATCACCAGGAATGGCAAAAACTTCGGACAAAACGTCGCCACACTTGACTGACGAGAACCGCAAGCAGATCTCAATCACAATCACGGTCCTCCTTACGTGAACCTCTGCGTTGTGACGGATGCAATCCACGAGGTCTGGGGCTACCAGGGTGTAAATAGCACCCTCACTCGTGAGAGATGTCATGGCAGATATACACCGATCGAACATGGTATTAAGTTCGCGGAGGGGAGTACCAGTGAATGACGACGAGTTTATCGATTGCCATTGGCGATCCAAGTGACTGACTAGCGAGAGCCAGAAGGTGAAGCCCACTGTCTTGTCTTGCGAAAGTGTCCTAATGCTAGAAGAGGATTTCGTTCAGCCAGTAGTCGTGGATGTGTCCTGTATAGATACTAACCAGTCGGACATCAATGGCAAACCCTTGGCAAAACCATACTGTACAAGCGACGGGATGGTTTTTTCGTTGGAACCAAGGATTTGAATAATACGGCTCTTTTCTTGAATGGCACACCACTGACGGAGCTCGTCTCGGTCTTGCACTGAAGAAGATTGTTTTATTCCGGCAGTGAAGGAAGTAACGTCGTCCGTCGTCATCAACTGCGTATAGAGGGTGTCAAGGCTACCGGTGCATCAGTGGCGTTCACGAATGTCTCCAGCTTAGGGCACATACAAAGGTTGGACCTTCATGAACGAGAACTTCTCGACAGACGCAAAAATCCGCGTCATTCCGATCTCATTGACGGTCTTGAACCGACACAAGATCTCTATAACCTCTCTCCATACTTCGAACTTCCCCTGAGTGACAGAGATGTCCAGAACTTCTAGAAGGTGGTTACAATCCTCCTCGATCGCAAATTTTTTAAGGCAGAAGGGCAGTTCCCATTCGAACCCATCGGAAGTTGACGACTTCATATGCTTGAAGTTTGATATCGCGTCTATAATGTCCTTCTCGAATTGGAGGGCGCGTCTTATCCTATCCTTCGGGATGAGTACCATCGCACGCAGAGTGTATACTAGAATGGTAGGTGAACATAATCCAGGGGTAGGACAGTTGCTGACTCACCTTCCGTAACGGTCCTTCTATACCAATCACCCTAATTCACGGGAATGAACGAGTGCCCGCAATCACAGATACACAATTCTACTTACACTAAATTTCTGGTTGAAGAAAATTTGGTCCGGTGGCCGCGACGCGAATGCGTTACGCGGGAGAATGGCCCATCTGTCCATGGTGGATGACGTGCATATGTGTTGGCCATCATGACCCTGGACATCCCGCAGCGAACAGTGTTGTTTGTACATCGTGTCCTTGTCGAACACATAAGCTGCCCTTCCGTCCAGGGGTTGAACTTTCACCCATGGTGGGATGAAGGCTTCCAAATTAATCGGCATCCCCTTCCGAGCGTAGTCCAGGGTCGCCTTGAGTACCATCACACCTTGTGACTGCCCGAGTTCGGCGAGGGAATCCATCAGTCGTATGTCGTTGCCTTCCGACATGACCGTCCCATCAGTTGTCCTGGGACAGACAATGAACATGTCGGTGTCAGACTCCGAGCCATAGGTTCCCCCAGACCAGTTAGCAAAGAACGAAAGCGCCTTGGTCTTGGTGGCATCTTCATGTCGTCCGTATTCGATGGCGCGGTAGATAACATCAAGGTCGATCTGTTAACGTGCGGTGAATGGCGGACAGAGAAGACGACACGACTGTGGCACACCATCAGCTTCCGAGCTTGGAGAGACATAATCGTGTTCCAGAAAGATGGGGAAACGTCGACGCCGTGAGTTTCCAGGTGCAAAAGTGAGAGTAAGATGGCGAGTAGCGGTTCGTGCGCCCTCTCTTATAGCAGGATTTAGTCGCACCGCGAGGTGACCACTGTCGTCTTGGAGAAGAATAGGGTGGTATATGGTGGCCTACAGCGACCTTTCGGTGGACCAGCGGGAACGCCATCGGCTATCGTAGAGGGCCATGGGACTGTCATGTGAGGCCGTGTGCGAACCACGGGATGAGGCTTTTGAGGGGCAAACAATAGCGTGGAGTAAGCCTTTTGGTCCACATAATACCAAGCTCTCAATGGAGATTATTAGGGGAGAAATTCCAGTTTGAGGTGAAAACAGGACAAACTTGAAAGAGAGAATGATCGACGGGTGCTCTTCTGGGCTGTTGACGCATCTGCACTCTGACAAGGCTACTAATACTAGGCTGTTCACATAGTTACGGATGTTCTCCCGGGGTCGGACACATGAGAACACTTCTCATCCTTCGCCCTTGGTTACTGTATCCTCGGTTTTCCCGTCATCTTGCTTATCCACTCAATGGCCTGCATCATCCCCGCACGCCCCCGTTGCTGAAACGCCAACAAACCAATTGAAGATCTTTTTGGAATCTGCACCAACTGAACGTTGAACGTCGGAGACTGATGTGTTGCATACGAGGCACTCTCACCCTGCCAGGAATCGCGCACAGCTTCTGCGACGCATCACGCGGTCGAAGTTCATTGGAGGCCTCAGATTCAGCTGACTGCACAAGGGTCTATGTCGACGCAGGTTATAAACAAGCTTGACGACTTCCTGGGTGGCGAATCAATTCTTCCCCCCATCTCTCCTGCTTCCCCAATGTTCCCCCGCGACACAGATCCCATAGAACCGTATCTTGAATCGTGGACCAACATCGGATTTATGATGTATGACCTCATTTACTCTCTACGTCTCAGACCCATCCTGAAATCCCAAACCCCGTCCGCCGAAATCTTCAATAGTATGGAGAACAAAGTATGTTCCAACGCTTTCTATGAAGGAGGTGCGATAGAAATATTCAACCGGCAACGCCAGTATTATTCGGTTGCGGTGTCGATACTGTTGCTCCACGACTACCTACTCACCCTGCAAGGTGAAGTAAGCGAATTCCCAGCGATGGCTCTCGATTATGTCCTAACTCGTGACCCAGGTCCAATATGTGTGGGGAGGAAATAAATCATGGGGTAAGTTCGGCATATTTCGATCCCAAACCCCTGGCTAAAACATCCCTGACGAGGTCAGTCTTCTATCTCTTCCTTCTCGTGGGTCTAGCGAGCAGAGAAGATGAAGTATCACGAGTGATTCCCTGCCGCCAATCAGCTTCCTGTGGTAGCACTTTATTACACCGGTTACACTGAGATGGTGCGTGGTGATAAAACTTTCCCCGGTATTTTTATTGACCGCATCGTACAGGGATGAGTCCAATATTGCGAGCCCCCGTGTCGCCAGCCGAAATCCCCCAGTTGCGCTAACACCGCCATCATCCACTTTATCTTCCTCGTCTTGTCTACGTCAGTGGCCCGGGTTTTCATGATTGTTCAGTGAGCCCAATGCTGCGCCGCGTTTCCGAATGTTCATGTGAACTCTTCGATAAAAGACGTATGCTTTGGCGGGAGGAAACCGCAAAGTGCTGGTCGTATTCACATTTTTTCCGTCGTCCAGCTTACTTTTGGGATAATGTTTACAATTCTGCTCGTGAGGAAGCCCTTCACAGTAAGCGTCATTCCTGAGAGTTGGCTTGTCATCCCCGTATATGACCTCCAAAGGTTCCCGCTCGCCCTATCCTACGCCTGCATCCTGCATCCTGAGGTCGGCTACATCTTCCGGCTACCTTACACTTGCCTTTCCTTGTTTTACGGCCAGGATGTACCTTCCCTGGGCTTTCTGCGTGTTTCTAAACCCTCCTGCCACAGATACCGCATCATTCCTTACTGTGATAGGACTTTCTTACTCGACATGTGGGCCAAGATCAACCTGGCCGACTCTTCTGAGAACTCTGGTCAATGATTCGGTTCTATACCTCCTAGCCGTCCTCGCGTCGCACGTCCCGGTGGTGGATCTGTACTTGATAGAATACCTTCCTCCTGTGTGAGTCCACCATGGGTGTTTTACCCCCGGAATGCGCATTGAAACCCATACTCTTGGTGCTCCGACACTGGTACCGCGTACGTATTCACGCTCGTGTAGCTTGCAACGTCTCACGCACACTCCCCGTTTACCAGGTCCACACCGATGATGATTCCACAGCTTGTACTAAGCCTGTGGAAGGTGAACAGCCAAACAACGAACACCTTAGAATGGATGTCACATCCTCTCTCGTTTGCGCCGAACTACGAATTGTCGGTTCGCACACAGACACATGTCCCAGCTCCCACTCAGGTAGGACAACATTTCCATCCGATGTTCGGTAAAGTTGCATTACGATCCAACACCTCTCTGCCCTCTTACCTACTCTTAGTGATTCGATGATCTCCTCCCCACCACCCTTTAGAGATTCATTATGTGTCAGTTGAGGGACGAAGTGATGGTCGGATTGCGTGTATTTCGGGAAGAGGGATGGTACACTGTCATACGGGGATAAAAGTCTTCCCCCGTACGAGGTGTAATCTTGGTGCTGAAGTTAGGTCCTGGTGAGCGTAGATGTTCTGATTTAATCTATATCTCTTTCTAGTTTGCATTCTCTCGGAATAATAGTGTGGGACATTTTGAGTAAATTTGTAGATTGTATTTATTCAAAGCTGTAAAGGGTGCCCCGGGCGGTGGCATATGAAGATGAAGAAGGACTACAACTTCGTCAAACTGCCTCTGGAGGACACAACGACTGTCTCGGCCGCCCATCGCATCGGAAGTTGAATTGATAGTTCCACTTCTTCGAAGCTATTTCCGGCGTGGAGATAACTCCTCGCATTCCCACCGGTGGGATTTATCTGGGAAGCAGACCCTGACTCTCCCTTTGTCGACTAGAGCCCACTTGCTTTCATATCGGTTCGGTTGAACCAGACGTCCGATGATATCGCCGTTATATATAGTGTCGGAAGTCTCTCCAGGACAGGAGCCATTGTCAGGGTTCTAGCCACGAACCTCGGGTGAACTATCAGTCAGGCCTCAGGGGTGAGCCTCAGCCGAGTCACCGGCCCCACTACGAACAAGGAGTATAACGACCGCGAAAAGGGTCCGCGCAGGCCGCACCCATTATCAGTGCAAGGTCCCGAGTGTGGGAAAATGCACTGGACTCGGCCGCCCTCCACTTGATGGGTTCTGTGATCAATGCACTGCCTACTACTCACGCTCTGCAGGACGCGTGTTATCCATCATCTCATGAATTGTGCACAGCTTCCGTGATGATCGCACAGGTTGGAACTCATTTTTCACCGTGAGATAGAACCCAGAAGGGTCCACATCACGCCGACTCCAGCAAACGCTGGAGGATCCAATAAGTGACTGTATATCTACTGGTATATACAGATAACTCGCTCTGTTGGTGTGAAGTGGCGCTTCCCTCCTCCCTTCATTCCCTGCTACCTCAACCTCAATGGCGTCCATGACTGGGGAAACTTGATCGGATTCGAGATGTACGATCTCATTTGCTCTGTACGTCTCACCCACACTGACGCCTCGGATGGAATCCCCTGTAGTACGGCAACCAGAGTATGTTCCAACGCTTCACATGAATGAGATATGATGGAATTCAAATGGCGACCTTAGTTTTATTCGACTGCGGTGGGGGTGCTGTTGTTATATGACTACTTAATCACGCTGCAGGATGAGGTCATCGGATTTTCCTCGACGACTTTCGATTATGCCCTAACGTTCTGATGTAGATCCAGTACGTGTGGAGAGGAAAGAAATCATGGGGTGAGCCCAGCACAGCTCCCCATCCTCAGAGCTTTCATTAACGGCCTTAGTCTTCTTTCTGTTCCTCCTTCTGAGTGTGACAAATGGAGAAGATGAAGAATCGCATTTTTACTTGAGCGTAGAACCGTTATTTGCCCATACTCTACGAGATTTGGACACTCGTGGGTATGCCTCCCTGGCCCATGAGGAGTGCTTGCCCGCTGCTGACCAGCTCCCATGATAGCGTTCGATAGCCCCGGTTATCCAAAAAAGGTGTGTCAATCACAATTTTCCCCTGCGTTTTCCATTGACCGCGCCAGACAGGGGTGAGCCCAATATTCTTGGTCTCGTTTTCACTAGTTAAAATCCCTCAGTTGTAACAAGAGCATCATCGTCGAAATCACCTTCCTCGTCTTGTTACACTACTTGCCAGGTTTTCCTGGTCGCTCGGTGAGCCCCATCCTGTATAATTTCCTCCACGCCATGTAAACTCCTTAAAAAGGCTGTACGCCTTGGCAGAAAGGAGATGCAAAATACTCGTCGCATTCGCCTCTCTGTCTGTCGTTCATGCGGCTCTGGGTGTAGTGACCATAGTTCGGGTAATAAACGCTCGTGAGAGAACCTTTCGAGGTGAACAATATATCTGAGAGCTAACGTGTCACCCTCGTAGTGTTCATCCTTATCCTACTTGGTTCCGTCGACATCTGCGTCCCGAGCTCCCCGGTCACTTTCATCATCCGGGCAACCTACAATTTCTTCTCCTTAGCCTACGGTCAGAAAACATCTCTCCGGGGCTTCCTCTTCGTGTCCCTAAACCTCCTTACGATAGACACTGCATTATTTCTGACCCTTATACGAGTTTCCTATTTGACATGCGGATCGGGGCCAACTTGGCCGAATATCCTGAAGACTATAATGCGGGGCCCGGCGCTATATTTCCTAGCGGTCCTCGCATCACACTTCCTGGTAATTCTACTCATGATGTTGAATCCCGTGAGCGTCAAGACAGACGAAAGTTTCCGAATCTGACATTCACCGTTTTCGACAGGGTAGCATGAGGTATTTTTTTACGGTGTGAGTCCACCGTGCAGCGGTTTTAGCTTGAGAACATGCACTGAATCCTACGCTCCCGATGTTCCGACGTTAGCGGGATCAATCCGTACGTGTTAACGCTCAGGTAGCCCACAATACCTATACCTAATACTGCCCGTTCACCAGGTAATGATTTCACGACTTGTCCTAAGTCTACAGAAGGCGGCCGATAGGACAGTGGACGTTTCGAGATGGATATCGGAAAACATCTCGTTTGGTCCGAACCCCGAACTGGCAGCTCGCACACAGACCCACACCGAGAAGAGGGACGTCTGTCCCACCTGATGCCTGGTAATACTAAACCTCCACCTAATGCTTCACTGCTTCTTACCGTCCCTCAGTGACTTGGGTTTCTCTCCGCCACCTTTGGAAATTCATACGTGTGAATCGATGAGTGAAGCAGGGTTTGGATTGGGTGCATTTTAAGAGAGATATAACTGTCGCATGGGGATAATAGCAACTTTTTCTCCTGTAAACTCAGTACTGAAGCTAGGTCCCCGTCCTCTCTCGTTTGCGCCGAGCCACGAATTGTCTGTTTGCAGACTTGTCACTTAGGCCGAACTTCCTGGCCCCACTCGTGAGATGTCCTTTTCATCCGATGTCCGATAGAGTCGCGTTGCAGGCCGCACATCCCGAACGGTGAGATTTGTGTGTAAACGGACCCTGATTCGCTAGAACCGCAAGTCATCCTACTTGCTTTCATACCCGTTCGGTTGAACCAGACGTCCGTCGATGATCATCTACCGTCATACATAGTGTCTGGAGTCTCTCCAGGGCAGAAGCCACTGTCAGGGTTCTAGCCACGGACCTCAGGCGAACGATCGGCCGGAGGCGAGCGCTGAGCTTCAGCCGAGTTGCCGGCCCCACCACGAGCAAGGAGTATAACGAGCACGAAAAGGGTCTGCGGAGGCCTGTTATCGGTGTGAGGTCGTCCAAATGTGGGAAAATGCACCGGACACCGCTGGATAAGCTCTGTGGTCAACGTACTGCCTACTGCTCACGCTCCACGGGACGCATGTTATTCATCATCGCACGAATTGGCGTACAGCTTCCGTGATGACCACACAGGTTGGAGCTCATTATTCGCCATTAGATAGAGCCTGGAAGGGTGCGCATCACGCCGACTCCACCAAACGCTGGAGGATTCAATCAGATGACTGCATATCTGCTGGTATATACAGACAACTCGCTCTGTTGGTGTAAAGTGCTTTCCCCCTCCCTTCATCACCTGCTACCTCAACCCCAATGGCGTCCCATGACTGGGGAAACTTGATCGGATTCGAGATGTACGATCTCATTTACTCTGTACGTCTCACCCACCCTGATGCCTCGGACGGAACCCCCCGTAGTATGGCAACCAGAGCATGTTCCAACGCTTCATATGAAAGAAGCGTGATATAATTCAAATGACGACTTTAGTTTTATTCGACTGCGGTGCTGTTGTTCTATGACTACTTAATCACGCTGCAGGATGAGGTCATTAGATTTCCCTCGATGACTTTCGATTGTGCTCTAACGTTCTGACGTAGGTCCAATAGTATGTGTGGAGAGGAAAGAAATCATGGAGTGAGTCCAGCACGGTTCCCCAACCTCAAATTTTCCATTAACGACCTTAGTCTTCTTTCTGTTCCTCCTTGTGAGTGCGACAAGTGGAGAAGATGAAGGATCGCATTTTTACTTGAGCGTAGAATCGTTATTTGCCCATACTCTACGAGATCTGGTCACTCGTGGGTATGCCTCCCTGGCCTATGAGGAGCGCTTGACCACTACTAACCAGCTCCCATGATAGCGCTCTATTACCCCGGTTATCCAGAAAAGGTGTGTGTCAATCACAATGCTCCATGCGTTTTCCATTGACCACGCCCGACAGGAGTGGGTTCAACATCCTTGGTCTCCATTTCACTGGCTGAAATCCCTCAGTTGTAACAAGAGCGCTATCGTCGAAATCACCTTCCTTGTCTTTGTTACACTACTTGCCCAGGTTTTCCTTGTCGCTCGGTGAGTCCGATTCTGCATAACTTTTCCTCGACATCATGTAAACTCCTTGAAAAGACTGTACGCCCTGGCAAAAAGAAAACGCAGAATACTTGTCGTATTTGCCTTTTTGTCCGTCGTTCACGTGGCTCTGGGTGTAGTATCCATAGTTCCAGCAGTACACGCCCGTGAGAGAGCCCTTCGAGACGAACAATATATCTGAGAGCTAACGTGTCACCCTCGTATAGCGTTCGTCCTCATCCCGCTTGGTCCCGTCGAGATCTGCATCCTGAGCTCTCCGGTCACTTTCATCATCCGGGCAATCTACAATTTCTTCTCCCTGGTATATGGTCAGAAAACATCTCTCCCGGGCTTCCTCTTCGTGTCCCTAAACCTTCTTACGATGACAGACACTGTACTATTCCTAACTCTTATACGAGTTTCTTATTCGACATGCGGACCGAGGTCAACCCGGCCAACTATCCTGAAGACTATAATGCGGGACTCGGCGCTATATTTCCTAGCGGTCCTCGCATCTCACTCCCTGGTGGCTCTGTTCATGATATTGAATCCTGTGAGCGTCAAGACAGACGAAAATCTCCAAATCTGACATTCACCATTTACAGAGTGACATGAAGTATTTTTCTTCCGTGTGAGTCCACCGTGCAGTGGTTTTAGCTTGAGAACATGCACTGAATTCTACACTCCCGATGTTCCGACGTCAGCGGAATCAATCCGTACGTGTTAACGCTCACGTAGCCCACAAATATCTATACCTAATACTGCCTATTCACCAGGTTAGCTCCGGTAATGGTTTCACGGCTTGTCCTAAGTCTACGGAAGGCGGCCGATAGGACAGCGGACGTTCCGAGATGGGTACCGGAAAACATCTCGTTTGGTCCGAACCCCGAACTGGCAGCTCTCACACAAACCCACATCGAGCTTCTTGATTTCCCCTCGGCAGGGACGTCTGTCTCATCTGATGCCTGGTAGTGCTAAACCTTCATCTAATGCTTCATCACTTCTTACCATCCCCTCAGTGACTCGGTTTTCTCTCCGCCACCTTCGGAAATTCATCACGTGTGAATCGATAAGTGAAGCAGGGTTTAGATTGGGTGCATTTTAAGAGGGATATAACTGTCGCGTGGGGATAATAGCAACTTTCTCTCCCGCGACCGAGAACTAAACTCGGTGCTGAAGCTGGGTCCCGGTGGGTGCTAACTGCATCCCCGTGGAAAGGGAAGATGTGGATGGATAAATGAATCTGCGGCGGGGCGCTAATCAGACCTCCAATCAGTGTAGCGGATCGAAGGCACCTACAAGGTAGAGGCATAGGGATTGCAATAGATTAGGGACGTCTATTTTTACTTCGCTTCGGGGAGCTCCTGGGTTGGACAATCGTTTGAGCTTTGAGAATCATCACACTACGGGGGCTGGTGTGCTAAACTTACCTGGTTCCCCATTTTGGTTTACATTCTCTCGGCGTTTGGGTAATGGTGCAATTTCTTTGGGTAGGCCTATAGTTTGCATCGATCCGAAGGCGAAAGAAGTCTCTGGCGGTAGTGTATGGGACAAGGGGAGGCTATAACTTTGCCATAACACCAGGGGATTCGATGGCCACCTCTGTCGCCCATTGCACCGAATATTGGACCAACAGATTGACTTCCTCAAAGCTGTTTTCGGCGTGGAGACAAATCCTCACACGTTCCTTTCCCTTCGGGACCGTCGGCCAAGTGATGGGACGTACATTCAATCCAAGTGTTCTTAAACGAGCCGCCAACGGATGAGGATACGATGTCATCAAGGGTACAATTGGTGTCGGAAGTTGCGAGGGGGACGATGATGATGCCGACGGTTGGAGGTGCTCTGGCAGCGATAGAATTTGGGGCATGATCGGCGTTAACGAATGCCGCAGTCGACCAGTGAGGGTTGCGGTCAGATATTCGCAAAGAGCCAAAACATGGCGCGAGAGCTGTCAAACGCCGCAACGTTAACTAAACAACACACCGAAAGTGTTTCAGAAACGAATTCCCACCTCCTCTGCACGTCCAGACTCCAGGATATCGAAGGCGCAGTTGGCTGAGATGATATTCGCGTAGCTCAGAGAAGTCGTGTATATCAACGTCCGGGCATAGTTTATCAGATATTGTTTGACTAATGGCGGAACAAGCAGGACCGCTATTCCATGCTTCAGCGCTGATTCAACGGTATCGGATTAAACCGATATCAACTCACCTCCAGTGCCCGCAAGAGCCTTGCCGAAGGTGTGCAGCCTCGCAAACACCCTGGCCTGGAGGCCAAGCAGATTTACGAGACCTCGGCCGCTATGTCCGTAGATACCAGTGGAGTGTGCTTCATCAACAGAGACGTAAGCATTACTGTTGGGAAAGGCCGACTCGGCAATCTGAATGATGTCTGCCAGAGGTGATACAGTCCCGTCCATGCTGTAAAGGCCTTCGACAGCGATGAACACGGAACCTCTCCCGTTGACTAACTCCGGATGTTCGTTTTTCAAGCCGAGAAAAATTTTCTCAAGATCCTCGACGGAGTTATGCTTGAAAGGGAGGCTTCGGGCGCGGGACATCCTCATCCCATCGTGGACCGAGGCGTGAATATGCTCGTCGTAAACGATGAAATCCCCAGGCTGGGGGACGCACGCGAAGAAGCCGACGTTAGCGTCGAAGCCTGAGTTGAAGAGAAGGGCGTCTAGAGTCACGATTGAAAGCGATGATGGCCTTGGTTGTGGGGCGGCATCGGTGCGACTGAAGAATATGCGAAGACGATCCTCGAGATTGGCGTGAGCGGAGCCGTTGACGAGAAGTCGCGAGCCGCCAGATCCCAGGATTTGTTTGGTAGATCCAAGTTTCTCGAGGAAGCGAGCCCTGAGCTCGGAAGATTTTGATAGGGAGAGATAGTCGTTGGAAGAGAAATCGACCAAAGCAGTATCGGCCGATGGGGGAAGGGACCGACGAATATTCCTAACCTCGCGAGATTCGAGGGCTGCTTTCAGCTGCTTTTCCAGGGAGGAAGCGATCATCGAAGGTCGATCGGTCTGGAGTGATTCGAGACGATCGGATAGTAGTAAGCAAGCGAACGCGTGATCGATTGTGGATGTAAGAGCGATACGAGGATACATGTGAATGCAAGGTAAACGAATGTAATGAACCATCTCTAGTCCACATGAGAGGGAGAGGCGATGGTATCGTATATGCGGAGATAGCAAGTCGACATAGAAAAACATAGCAAAGCCCATATATTCAACAAGGAGACGCCTTGGAAAGAAGATCATGATCTGACCATCACTTGTAAAGAAAGTGGGGTATTCTGATAGAGCGTGAATTTGGCGAACTGTGTGTGGAGCACCGGATCGACGCGCTTACCTGAATCTCCATGCCAAATTCCAAATCCATCTCCTGAGATCTTAGTCTCAACATTCCCCATCCAACCCACCAGTCGTCCGCTTCATCCTCTGCATCGTAACACCAAGTCTCCTTTATGGCCTCCCAAACGGTCGATGCACCACCCGACCCGTCTTCTAGGGGACTGAGGCCCTTGTCCCTTCTGTCCTTGAAGTGCGCGTCTCGTTGAATGGCGCCCGCATCGTCGGGCATCGTCATGAAGTAGATGTTACTCATTTCGTTTACCCGCGTCGACTTCGTACGCCCTTGTCGGAGTTCTGGGAACGCGTAGAGGAAACTCGGGACTTGATCTACGGAGATGAGGTGACCAAAGAGCTTGGCAAGGACGGTCGAATCTTCAATTGCCATGCAAGTGGCTTGAATAGAACCAGGCTAGGCGGATGCATTAATGAATGTGAACCGAATTGGAACAAAGGAGGGGGGACCGGCTTACTGGCATCGGGTGAGCGGCATCACCGATGAGGACTAGCGGACCGTCGTCGTGTACCCAGTCCTCCAGATCGGACTCGTCGTATAGTGGTGATCGGGAGACATTGACCGCCAGGCTGACAAATTTGCGAAGCCTGAATCTTGAATTAGAAGAGAAAATCGCAGGACACAGGAGATGATACTTGCTGTGGTTCTGCGGCAGCTGCGTACTCAAGCATTTCCTCCACGGTACAGTTCCAGTTTGTTCCTCTGTCCTGTTCATCGGGAACGTAGAGATGGATACCCATATCATTATCGTTCCCCTGTAAAATGGAGTTAGCTAGGGCTCTGATTTTCAATTGACTCTTACTCACTGCTTCGAACATCATGCCGGCACAACCATTGCCGAACCAAACATACTGCGCCTGTAATACAGTCATTAAAAAGATGCGTCGTGCAACAGGCGGATCCAATGAACCTACCACACTCCCCAAAAATTTGGACAACTCAGGATCTGCCCGGATCCTATCCCCCGGAACGAGAGCACTAAACGTAAATACGTCAGATATTTTCCGATTATTACAATGACGAGAACTCACTTGTACATGGTGACGCCTGTATAGGTGGACTTGGGCGCTGGCTGACACTCAAGCAGCAATTCACGACAAAGTCCATGTCGGCCATCGGCACCAATGATAACGTCGGCCGTCAGCACTTCTCCAGACTCGAGAGTGACTGATTTTCCAGCAACATCGACAGAGACGACCTTGGCGTTTGTCCTGTATCTGGCTCCAGCCTCGTGGCCGAGCTGATGGAGGAATTTTCTGATATCTGCGAGCTAGAGCGGAAGGGACCTCAGAAAATTATAGAATAAGCGAGGGCGCGGACACCTACTTTTGCGAACAGGAACTCTCCGCCTGTTTCTCTCATAAGTTCATCAATCCAGACGTGCCCGCCAAGATCTTCGCCAGACTCGTCTATGAGATGATCGATCAGCAAAACGGTGATTAGCCGGAAGCAAAAACCAAAACGGCCAGGTTTCGGATTTGCACCCTCAAACCGCGTTAGGTGAAGGATGTGGGCACTCACAGCGAGTGAAAAGTGTCATGTTGGACTTGACGGCGAACTCGAGGAGACGCTCCTCCAAACCCCAATGATAGAAGACTTTCGACATGTTAGGCGGGATCCTGTATCCGCCACACCGATCCTCCTGGACCCCGAAAGAGGTGTGAAAACCCAGATGAGAGCAGAGGGGGAAGGAAAAGAACTCACGTCGAAGAAATCCCCATTTTGTTCGAGAACTAGGACTCTGTGGCCCACACGTCGCAAAGCGTAGGCTGCGGACAAGCCAGCGGAAGAACCTCCGATGACGAGGAAGTCGAGAGGAATTGCAGTTTGGTGAGGCTTGTTGGGGATTGAGGGAACCATATTGTCAGAGAGGTGAAAAGGGATGTGAGGAAAGCATGGCGACGGTGTATGCAAATATATAATAATGCGAATATATAACGATCAGTGACAGAGGTGAGGTCGAGTGCATCCAATCTGTTGTTGGATGTCAGTCCCAACCGAATTGGAAAACAGACGGAATGCAGTTTAGGTAACAAACGGTGATGCGGAAGGGGATTAGATATTCGATCGGAAATGTCCAGAATCATTATTTTTTGTTACCAAGGCACACTGGGTCCGTTAGAGGCCGCTTGTTCCAACAGACGGATTTGTTTACCTCACGGTTACCCATCCACGTGCCCCGCTACCAGCAGCGGCAAGAAATGTGTTTGCCGTCTTCTAGCCCGTACGTCTACTTGAAAATTCACCGCACGGGGCTTCTCCATGCCCGAACTGCCCCCGTCAGGCATTGCGCTTGTAGGCTTAGGTTTGATGGACGCCCCTTGCTAACCGACCCAACCCCGCGTGAAAGCCAAAGTAGCTTCTTGCACCATACATACATGTGCTAAAGACGTGGAGAAGGCACGGAGAACCCTCGCCAACGGAATAATAAGTGACTGAATACAGCGGACGAACGGGAGCGGGGATGCTAATCGTGCTTGACCAAACCATAATCAATCAATATAACACTACTTCCCCATTCGAACGGAGTCTAATCTGTAACCTTCTTAACGAGATACCTCTCCCAGTTCGGATACGTGAATGACATCGTTTGTCCTCTTCCAGTATTCTTCCTCATGTCGGGACCCGTTGGTATCTCATTACCTCCACGGAGTCCATTCTGTTTTGGCTTCCCCTTTCTGCCCGACGGGGTCTTGCCACCTATGCTGGCGGCTTGAGTAGCAGCCGCCATAAACTCAAAGTTCGATGGAACGTCAACCGTCAGGGGCAAGTTCGATATCTTTAGCTTCTGCTTGTCTTCGTCCGTCGTCTCGAAAGGAAGTGGCTTCGGGAGTCTTGGTTTGGGAAGGTCCAGGTAATTGCCCTTCGCGGACGACGATGAACCCCCGGCCGTGGCACCCTTTGTCGGCTGAGCGGACAACGGTTTGGGGGGTAGCAAATCTATTAGCTCAGAGATCGCTTCGGTGTTGTAGGGTTGTAATCGGATCAGAGCTCGCAAGTCTATGGGGTCGTAAAAAACACATCCCCCAAAACGGACAGGTTTCAACCGACTGACCTTTAATCGCTTCATCCACTCTGCCAAGCATCTTTCGTGCTTTTGCACGCCTCCAGTAGCCTTTGCTGCTCTTGTGTTGGAGAAGTGCAGCATTGCAAGCTTTCTCCGTCGCCATCCAACTGGCGTCAAGCCGGTATCTTAGCATCTGGTCGCGCTCAGAGTTACCGATGGACTCACTCGTTTAATTTGATATACGCCGCGGCGAGGTTGAGCTGATAGCGAGGAAGCTCAGGTTCGATCTCGTGCGCTAGCCGATAGTGTTGGATGGCCGAGGTATAATCACCAGTCCTAAACGAGGTGTTGCCCTAACAGGTTGGGTCCATAAACATCTCCAGTCGAAAACAAAAATTAAAAATTAATTTACGAACCAACTCCTTTTCTCGCTCAGCTTGGAGATATTTCCAAGCCATTAGTTCCCCGATTGTCATGTCGGTCTCTGCGGCACGGGACTCAGGATCAAAGCTCGCAAAGTCCAGTTCAACATCCCAGACGTCCTCCTCTTCGTGGGTCTCCCAACCGTAGACGCCAACACCTGTGTGTGGTTCGGTTGATTGGGTGGAGGTGGACAAGGCAGAAATGGTGGGATTTACCTCTTCCATCCCATTCGCGTCCCTTGCCAGCTCTCAATCCTGCAGTTTCTTCACCGTCCCGAACCGTACGCTCACAGACTTCGCTGAGGTGATCCGTGGAGCACCCACAGTCGCACCATTTATTGGTCAACTTCTCCCTCAAGATCGAACCGTAACCGCGGACGTCAAACTCTCGAG
>Ga0307512_10003208_pt1 | contig 19362 bp, 21 predicted proteins | sample 14_EM_MG_FD_200267 | JGI IMG/M metagenome (GOLD analysis project Ga0307512, IMG submission 200267) | Populus trichocarpa ectomycorrhiza microbial communities from riparian zone in the Pacific Northwest, United States - 14_EM | ecosystem: Host-associated > Plants > Roots > Unclassified | place... | reverse complement strand
CGTTCAGCGAGGTGAATTCGACCTCGGGTAGCGAGTCGATTGAGATCTGCTCCAGCACTGCTTGGGGGTTTGAGAACTCGGAGGGGAGACGGGAGGTGAGGGTCAGGTGCGGGATGAAGGAGGGGACGGTTTCGGGGGAGAAGTAGGGTGGGAGTTGCGTGGAGATTAAGGTTTGGAGGGCTGTTGAGAGCGGGCCCGGGGGTGGGATGAGCCAGAGGGATGCTAGACGTGTTAGAAAGGCGAGAGCGTGTGGAGGGAGGGGAGGTACAGCCTAAGGACGGGAACATGTTAGCGGGTGTGCGGTGGGGCATGGGGAGGGAGGTACCTGGCATTGCGGTGGTATTTGGGGGTGCGGGATTGGTGTGGGGCTCGGGTGGGTTGAGATGGTAAGGCCACACGTTAGGGGTTAGGTTTGGGGTGTTGCTAGTACTTAGAGGAGAACCGTGTGTGTAGATTCTATGATACAGAGAGAAGAGAGGAGGAAGACTCGACTTATATAGAGGATCATCGGGAAAAGAGACACTTGCCACCGGATATGTAACAGGAGATTGTGCCGCCTCTACGGGTGCATACATGTGAAGACTCGAATTCCCTGATACTCGTAAGACAGCGGCATGGAAGGATTGCCCAGGTGGGCAAGTTAAGTATTCGTCCCGGGCAGTCAAATACAATGTTTGGATGCACACCCAGTATCACTAGTCATCTAACCACTCAATCCCGCCAGCGCCGACGCACCCCCATTCCCCCCATCAACATCTCCGCCCCGGGCCGCCGCCTTCTTCTCCTTCTCCTTCAACCGCCGCTTCAACTTCTTCTCCCGATTCTTCCTGACCCTCTCCTCCGTCTCCGCCCGTTCTCGCGCCTCGCCAACCAACCCCCTAAACCTATCACGGCCCATCTGACTCTTCAACCGCGCCTCCTCCCGCTCCACCTCCCTCCTCTTCGCAACCCGTATCTGCACCCGTCGTTTCTTCCCCGGATTCTTCCGCGCCCCTCCCTCCCTAGCCACACCCGTATCCTTCGCAGGAGCGTGTATAACCTTCCACTCGCACCTCGCCGCATTCGAAACCGGAAGTTTCCCAGCGCAGCGGACTACCTCCTCGCCAGTGACGAGCACAGACGCGAACTCGGCCCTTCGCTGCGCGACCGTCGACGCGGCGAGGATCCAGTGCGACAACGGCCGCTTCTGTGCGCGCGCGAATGCATCCCACACGTCTTTTTCGGGCGGCGGAGGCGTGGGGGAGCGTAGGGTTATCCGCTGGAGTGTTGGGCCAGAAAACATCGGGAAGTCGAGTTCGAGGTTGGTTTCGGCATCTTCGTCGGGGGCGGGGGCGGGGGCGGGGATGAATTCGAGGTCGAGGTGGATTGGAGTTTTGTCGGCGGTGGGGGGGAGGGCGGGGGAGAGGTCGGTGCGGGAGATGCGTTTTGTTTCCGGGTCTGACATGGAGGTGGGAGGTTGAGATAGGGTTGGGGGGGCTAAAAATAAAAACCCGTTGCCGAAATTTAGTGGGGATTGACGAGACACCTCCCGCCGTAAAGCTACTTAAATACCCACCAACCATGAAGTATCTCCGCCACCACCATGCCTCGACTCACGCACTCCCTCCTTCGCCGCGCAAACGGCATCTCCCCCCTCCTCTCGCTGCTCCTGAAAACAACCCGCACCCTCCCCCACGCAATCCTTGAGCTGTGCTGGCTCCGTGCCCATGCCTCCACCCAACCCAACCCCCCCGCCGCTCTCCGCTCCTACATCCGCCGCCGCGCCACCCTCTGTGAACCTCTGCAGTACATCCTCGGCACGCAGCCCTTCGGTACAACCGAGATCCTGTGCCGCCGGGGCGTCCTGATCCCGCGCGCCGAAACCGAAGAAACCGCCTCCCACCTTGCCTCACTACTAAAAAGAAACGCAAAGGTGGTGGACCTGTGCACAGGCACAGGATGCATCCCCTTACTTCTCGCAGCACAAACAGAGGTGCTAACAGTCGGCGTCGACATCTCCCCGCGCGCATTATCGCTGGCAGGACAGAACCGCAGCCATAATAGCGACGCACTGAAGGCGGCATCAAAGGTAGAGTTTATTGAGGGCGATGTTCTGGGTAACGAGGAAGAGCTGCTATATTCCATCCATGCGTGCTTCGACGAGATTGATCCGCAGCCGCCGCGTGAGACCGTCGATGTCGTCGTCGCAAACCCGCCGTATATCTCTGCCGGCGGGTATGCGCGGGAAACGGCAAGGAGTGTGAGGCTGTGGGAGCCACGGCTGGCACTGGAAGCGGACCAGGATGGGGATGTGTTCTACCCCCGCATTGGACGGATTGCGTGGGAGCTTGGGGCTGCGGCGGTGGTTGCCGAGGTTGGTGGGTTGGCGCAGGCTGAGAGGGTGAGGGGGTACTGGGAGGGGGTTGGGTGGGTTGGGAGTGCGGTTTGGAAGGATTTTGCGGGGAAGGGGAGGACGGTTGTTGCGTGGAGGGAGGGCGGGGAGTGGGTCAAGAACGGGCCGAATCCATGAGCGTACAGTAAGTAGGAACCATATCATTAACGCAAAATAGAAACAAAGCTGCACAGCGCAATCATCTGCTATCCCCAGTAGCAAACAAAGAAAACCACGCACACAACCCACGCTCCAATACCCGATCTATCCCGCACGCCAAAACAAGCAAAGCAAGCAATCACAGTTCAGTTCCTACAACAGCGTCTCTCTCTCCGCCTCCGCCTGACTCCTGTGTTCCCCCTCACTCCTGTCACCCTTCGCCTTTGCCTGCGCCGGCGCCTCGTCGTCACTATCTCTATAAACCCCAAACCCATCCTCAAGATCTCTACTCAGCCCACCCTCACGCTCATTCCACTCCGCGGGGTCTTCATCAAAGTCCTCGCTTGGCAACCTGACATGGCCTCTCCGGCGGTTCGCAAGATGCTGCGAGATAGTGCTGGGCAGGTGCTGCAGCGGGATGATGTTATGGCGCACCAGCACGGGGCGCAGCGCGTAGCGGTAGGTGATGGCCAGAGTTGTCGAGGCGAGGATGGTGAGAAAGATCGTCTATGCGGTATTTTATCAGTCACAGAAGCCCGGGGTGCGCGCTATGACGTACAGTGAAGAAGTTGGCGACTGTGGACACCATTTTGAGTATGCGATATGGGGTGTTGGTGATGCAAGGTGATAGGTTGCAAAAAGCTGAGCTGACGACGGGACATTGTAGGGGCTGGCTTGGCAGGTGTAACGTGTGCATGGAATGTCACTCGGTGTTGGAGGTTGCGGTTTTTTCCGCGAACCGAAAGAAAGGCGCATAATTGTTAACCCAGGTGAAAACTTCTATGGGGGTATTTCTGTGGTTCGGAGATATGAATAGGCTAATCTCGCCAGTTCCCTGCATCGTACCCCACACTGATTTCCTTCCCCGCTTCGGGGAAGATTACAAGTATGCCGGTTGCTATTATGCATTGACTTGACCTTAACACCACTTCCATCCTCACTGCAGTAGAAGCAAAAATGGTCAAGATCACCAGCCATGTATCCCGCGACGTGCGGTTTCCAGTCAGTCACTGCTTCAGACATGCCATTCAGACTGCAACTAACATCTCCCAGACCTCCCTGGACAAAACCGGCTCCGACGCCATGAACGAAGCCGGCGACTACTCCTCCGCCTACTGCATCCTCCACACCGACTCCCAATTCTCCGGGCACGGAATGACCTTCACAATCGGGCGGGGCAACGAAATAGTGTGCGCAGCCATCGACGCCGTTGCCGCGCGGATCATTGGGAAATCACTCGAGGAGCTGACCACAGACATGGGAAAAACATGGCGGCACCTAGTGGCAGACTCGCAGCTGCGATGGATCGGCCCCGAGAAGGGCGTGATCCACCTTGCCCTCGGAGCGGTGGTGAACGCACTGTGGGACCTGTGGGCAAAGAGTGTAGGGAAGCCGGTGTGGCGGTTGGTGGCAGATTTCACGCCGGAGGAGTTTGTGAGGTGCATTGATTTCCGGTATATCACAGATGCGATTACGCCCGGGGAGGCGGTGGGGATGCTGGAAGCGATGCAGGCGGGGAAGGAGGAAAGAGTCAAGGATGCCCTCGAGAACCGCGCTGTGCCCGCGTATACCACTTCCGCTGGTACGTACATCCCCCCCACGCCTTGCCTCCCGGCTAACAACTATGCATAGGCTGGCTCGGGTACCCGGAAGAGAAGATGCAGCAGCTCCTGGCAGAAACACTCGCGCAGGGGTACAAACATTTCAAGATAAAAGTTGGCGGCGATGTCTCCTCCGACCGCCACCGGCTCACGCTTGTACGAGACATCCTCGGCTACGACCGTGGCAACATCCTAATGGTCGACGCAAACCAGGTGTGGTCCGTCCCCGAGGCCATCGAGTACATGCAGCAGCTGGCAGAATTCAAGCCGTGGTTCATCGAGGAGCCGACATCTCCGGACGACATCCTCGGGCACAAGGCGATCCGCGACGCACTGCGCCCCTACAACATCGGCGTGGCTACGGGCGAAATGTGTCAGAACCGCGTTACCTTCAAGCAGCTCCTCGCGGCGGGGGCGATCGACATCTGCCAGATCGATGCGTGCAGGCTGGGAGGAGTTAACGAGGTGCTCGCGGTGCTGCTGATGGCGAAGAAGTACGGTGTCCCCATTGTCCCGCACTCTGGCGGCGTGGGGCTGCCGGAGTATACCCAGCATCTGAGTACGATTGACTATGTCGTCGTGTCAGGGAAGAAGAGCTTGCTGGAATATGTCGACCATCTGCATGAGCACTTTTTGCATCCCAGTGTCATAAGGGATGGGCATTATACTACACCGACGGAGCCAGGGTACAGTGTAGAGATGAAAGAGGAGAGTATGCAGGAGTTTGGGTTTCCGCAGGGCGCGTTTTGGAGGAGTGAGCAAGCGAGGCCGATATTGGAGCATTTGAAGACGGAGAAAGGGATATGAGTGTGGGTGAGGAGTTGTGATACGTATTACGGCGCTTTATGTATGCTCGATAAGCACGAATTGAGCTTGGAAATACCGCAGCCATTCCCACCAACCCAGAGACCGGTGCAACGAGCTAACCAAGCCCATTCACTCACCAGCCTAGCTGCTCCGAAGAGTATATGAGGATATCAACGATCTTGCCGAGAAGAGAAACCTGCATTTACTACCACATATTTCATCACCCTCACGACGACCGCTTCTTCCGCACCCACTAAATCAAAGTAATAAACAAGAAGACACCTTAAGCAGTATCCAGAGCTTGCCATAGTTGTGTTTTATATATACTAGCCAAAACACATAACAACATCCAGGTAACCTGGCCGAGTGGTCTAAGGCGCCAGCTTCAGGTGCTGGTCCGTAACAGGGCGTGAGTTCGAATCTCACGGTTATCATCATTCTTTTGCATCCGTTCCTTAGTTCGTGTTGGCTGTGTTCAACTTTTTTGCCCACAAGAACTGATGAGCGGCGGTTAGTTTTTAGGCCGAACAACCGCAAACCCCCATCCATCTGTCACAGCTCAATTAATTCCATGAGCTTTACTCCGATTGTGATGGTTTCTAGCTAGAAGATGTAGATAACCATCCAGAATTTGCATATAACTTGCGGATTTATGGTAACTGAAAAACTCATCGCAAGGCTACCAAAAAAGCTGATATTGGCGGTTTCAACATCAGCCTTCCTTGTGTCACACTATCGGAAGAGGCAACCAAAGCTGGTGGCCAACAGTGCAAAGCCCTCAATAATCCTTCTGTTCGGCTCATGGTAATTGCAGAGTGCATGTGGGCGAGAAGAGCTAGTGATTAATAGTAAATACTTGCGAGTTATAGGAGATCACGAAGGGCCCGGCAACGAACTGACGAAGCGGGTTCGAGAAAAAACAGAAACATGGAAAGATCTGAGTTTGAGATGGGAAAGGCTATCGAGCAGAAAAGGCGGTGGGGTCAATACGGCCAAAATAGATTGTTCCTTGGAGGAGACTAAGGCCAAATGAAATCAACTCTATACGGAAAGCTGGGGGAAGATGGCAGCAATTCTATCATATCATACAATACAGTATATACACTCGTATTAATTGGGAGAGCATTTTTCATCCTGGGCAGGATAAGGCCACAGGATATACACATGGCTGTATTCAATGGATTTGCGGTTGGACTTGAGATTCTCAGCCTCCCAAGGAAACGCAAGATGCTGAAGACGGAGAGAGCTCGAGAACGGATGGAAATACCTCTAAATTTCCCTTCCCCGCACCAACTCCCCAACCACTATTAACAACCTCAACCTACAATACACTTGTCCCCTTCCTCCCTCATGAAATGTCCATAACCTCAAAGTAATAAATAAAGAACAAAAAAAAGTGGTGTACACCGTGCAATGCCATGCTTGCATTCAAAAAAGAAAAAACAAAGACCTGGTGAAATGAATCCTAATAACCATAATACTACTCACTAAAAAGAAAAGGAAGATATATTCACATAAAGAAAAACCGTGGCATACCATGTGAACCCCAAGGAATGAGAAGAAAAAACCCCAAACCCCTATGAACGAAGCAAACAAAGCGAAGAGAAAGAAAGGAAAAAGACGAGTGCAAGTCCACCTACCCACCCGCTGGCCCTCTAGGACAATAATAACGTAAACACAAACGTAATGAAAAACCAAAACCCATCCCAAAAAAGGAGAAAAACATAAAGACTGTGGATACGCAAAACGGGGGATCAGGAACAAGAAATTACAGCCCATCTCTTAGGGTTTACTACTCGGTGCTCGCTCGGGACTGGGCGGACTGACAACTGTTGTTGGCGTTGATTCGTCACTATCAATAGATATTGGGCTTTGTAATGGCCCTTGCTCTGTTGGCGGGGCTGTCCGTTCGCTTGTCCCGCTTCCAATACTTCCAGCATCACTTCCTCGGCGCATTGCCATTAACGCATTCTTAGCTCTCGCTATCTGCTCTTCACCGTCGGCAGGACCAAGTGCTGTCAATCCTCCAGTAGGTGAAGGAATATTTGCCGGTATTGGAGGAACCGGCGGACTCGCTAAGGAAAGTGATATCGAACCAGAATTTGTCGAGGACATGGACACGTTACTACCGTTTCTCCGTCGTCGCTCTTTCCGCTTATCTCTAATACTACCCTTCCCAAGAACAGTAGGCACTTCGCCACTGTCACCACGCAGACGCATTAGCATTTCTTCGGTTCGTTTAGTAAGGCTATCCTCATCGGCAGCCTGATCAGCGGAGGTAACAGTGATGTCGGGACTCATTGGTGCCTGTTCCGCATCCGAAGACGCTGCCACTGTTGATTTTTCGTTTTGGTTTTCGCCGTCACCCTCGGTATCCGCATCTTTGGTAATTGATACAGCTCGGATGGCACCATTCTGTCGCAACCTTGCTCTTCGCCTTGCCTCTCTTTTGTCTCTGGAAGAAGGTCCGGCAGCGCGGAGCTTATTCAGGAGGGCGTCCATAGCACCGGTACCCTGAGCGATGGCGGGTGCGAGTGGATCGTTACGCGCGGCTTGCTTTGCCTGTGTCTGGGCAGCCATTTGCTGTCGCTTCTCACGGCGTCTTTCTTCATCCTCCAGCTCCATGTTCTTTTGATTACTTGCCTGTGGAAAAGTGTGAGCAGGTTAATACCACACCGACGAAGGTGCAAACCTTGTAATTCTTGACAAAGTCACTGATAAGCTTGAAGAATCGTTTCCGGGAGTTTTCGTCGTTCGGATCTTCACCATAGAAAGTCAAGAGATCTGCATATGTCTTGTTCATCGCCTCGAGATAATCCTTAAGGTATTCTGCCTTCTTCCTAGCCTCTGGCAGTACGGGAAGGACAACCTGAAGGACACGGTCTTGCGGATGGAACTTCTCAGATTCAGAGAGATTGCCGGAGTCGACAGACGTCTGGATGTTTTGAACATTGCCAATGAACTTCTGTGCTTGTTGTGCAAGGTGGTCGACGTCCGCTATATGCCAAAAAGGTTAGTAGCTGCTTGACAAACCGGGCAGGTAAAATCCATACCCTTTTCAAGTGAACACGACTCGTGAAGCTCATCAATAAAACCCTCCAGATGAGGAAATTTCTTGCGAACCGTCATTTCGACGTAATCCATGAATGTTCGCTGGTTCTTGTCATCCTTGACGTTGACCAAACGGCTCAGAGTACCAAGCTTGAAACCAGTGACTTGTTTGGTAGTGTCATTCATGTAATTACCCATTTGCAAGATAAGCTCCAGAACATCTTGGAACGCTTTGCAGGCTCGGACTGTATCCGAGACCCGCACAACTTGGTGAAGCTTGCTCTGCAGCTCGGTATAATCCGGATCCAGACTTCGAGTCAAGGCCAAAGCACGAACTCTACTCTTCCAATAATGGTGCAAGTTGTAAGCTGTTTCCAGATATATTAAGTCCTCCCGTCTAAGATCGTTCGGATCTGACTCCCTTTTCTTGCCGTCCGCTCCAGGTTCTGTCCAGTCCACAGCATAAGGTGCTAAGTTCTTCATTAGGTTGTCCGAGATGGTGGCCAACTCCTCACGTTGCAGGAAATCCATGATGGCTGAATTGTCAAGCATATCCTTATCGCAGTTGACAATCTTGGCGACAACCTGCATGGGCGGTATCGATGCGTACTTCGACAATGCAATCTGGAATGCTTTAACAATACCAGCGTCCAAAAATTCCTTCTTCTTTTCACCAGCATTCTGGGATTTTTTGAGCAATCTGGTCTCCTTGAAGAAGAACATCCTCTCCATTTCCTCGAGGATACCTTTCTTTGACAGCTCCTCAAATACATCTTCTCTGTTACCTCGCTGTGCCCATAGAGTATATTCAACACCATCTAATTTCTCCCAGTGCATAGGCTTGAGCTTCTTGCGCGGTCGAACACCGGTGTATAGACCCTGCAACACAGGGGAGGAGGTACCAGATGACAAGAAAAAGGGCGATGGTGGTGGCGGCATTCCCGGTGGTGGTGGTGCGCCTCCGAACATAAAGCCAGGACTGCCAGGAGGCATCGGGGGTGGTGGCGGAGGAGCGCCGCCAAAGCCTGGCATGGGTGGAGGGGGTGGAGGGGGAGCACCGCCAAAGCCCGACATGCCCGGAGGTGGTGGGGGTGGCGGAGGTGGTGGGCCTCCAAGGAATCCAGGCATAGGCGGTGGTGGTGGTGGGGACCCTCCCGCAAACCCTGGCATTGAAGGTGGTGGAGGCGGCGGCGGACCACCGAAGCCTGGCATAGGCGGTGGAGGCGGCGGCGGCGCACCATTGGCAAAACCCGGCATAATAGGAGCATCTCCCATACCCGGAGGTGGAGGAGGAGGGGGCGGTGGCGGTAGACCGCTGAAACCCGGTATGATTGAACCAGAGTTCGGTAGAGGTGGTGCTGGAGGTGGAGACGAACCGATTTCTTTATCTGCGGTAGGTTCATCTATTGTAATCTTAGGAGCCTGCGATTCCATGCTAGTATGAGGTGTGTTAACGCCTTCATCGCCAGATTCAGAACCTGGAGTCTCCTTGTTCTCGTAGTCAGAGTCGTCATGAGCCCCAAGTCTCTTAGTCCTTTCAGTAAGCTCGTCGAGATATCCTTTGGGCTGAGAGTTGTTGATGCGAGGTTTCATATATTGGATCAACCTTGGTCGTTCCACAACAAATTCCCCATCGCCTTCCTCGTCCGATCCCTCGATGATGTTTTCCTCCCTTTGTCGGACTCTCTCCCGATCGGCATAAGTTAGTGGCTCAGAAATGTTCCTTCCAGAGCCTCTCCTTGAAACATGTCCTCTGCGGGATACCCTCGACACGCTACCAAATGTCCCAGACGCATTACGTTGCGTCTCTTGGTAATGCTCCTCCTCTAGTTGCTTGGCTTCCCTCTGTACAGCATCCATTCTTTCACGCAATTCCCGTAACCTATCACTGGGCGCGACGTGTTGCCATACTTTGCCCTCCAGCTTAAACTCCGTCTTTTTTCGCTCGAGCTGCCTTTCCAGCTTCTCCATCAACCTCTGTCGATCAAGAATTCCCTTCATCTGTGCCACATCAGATTCCGGTAACGCCTTTCCTTCCTTCTTTGCCTGCCGAGCCTTCTCTGCAGCCGCAGCATCAGCAGCATCTTGGGCATCACGAAGCATAAGATACAGTTCCCTGGTCTCCAGCTCGCTTTTTTGCATCTGAGTCGCATGTGCAACTTTAATTTCTTCGAGTTCCGCCTTCAACCTATCATTCTGTCGCCGCTGTATCTCGATAACCTGTGACTGTTCCTCCAGCTGCCGCTTCAATTTTGCAACAAGTCCATCCGCACCTAGGTCAATCTGAGCCCGCATAGAATCTCGTTCGGCGATAGCGTTTTCTGCAATTTGTCGGCTCTCACTGGCCACCTCGAGTGCATGTCGTGCTTCGGCATCGGTGTTCAATCTGTCCATCAGACTCTGCACTGAGAAATTCAAACTGGCCTTAAGGTCCATGTCGGGAAGCCGGCGGTCCATGACAACATATCCGAGTATTGCATCCACAAGTTGAAACATCCTTAACCGGTCTTCGGAGCTATTGTCCCGCATCAACAGTAGATGCTGTAATGACGATACAAAGTAATCCTGTGTATTAGTGCCCTGTATCTTGGTCATAATTGCATCCACGATAGCCGTTGGGTCATTGAGGTCCTTTGGATCGCTGTCAATGCTATCAACCATACTCATACCATCACGTTCCATGAGCTCGTCTAGATCTACTGCAGCTTCTTCCTCGTATTTCTGGATTTGCTTGTCAATGAGCTCATACTGGAACCCCAGCATCTTGGTAGCTATACGTCCGATGCCACATCCTTTCAATTGCGCTCGGACATGGATACGGGCATGGATATCCTCCGCTCCGGAAGCAATAATGTTAATCAGGAATAATGTTGCAAGAGCGTACTCCATGAGCAAGCTCTCCATACCGATACCCCCGGACCTAACTTCTTCACTGGCCCCTACCAAACTACCAAGCTTTCCACGACCGTCGATTGTAACTTCCACAATACGCAGCCAAGAATCGAATCTTCCGGTCTCACCCTGGTAGCCCTTAAGCTGATCCATTGCTGTCAAGACCTTGGTATGGCCGTGGGGCTTTTCCCAATGGCAGAGGAAGGTCAAGACCTCGCTGACAAGCTTCCGAGTCGTAACGCGGGGCGATGTGAGCGATGCAACGAGGGCATTGATGCAGTGCTGATGTCGTAGAGCATCGTCCGCACCATAGTTGTTGTTCATGAGTGCCTTCAAACATTTAACAATATCGTATTCTCGGTCAAGCATGGCGTCGGATCCAGTGTTGTTTTTTCCGCCATGATTGTTGATACTTCGCAGCACAGTTGTGAGGGCTATTTGGCCCTGAGCCTCGATGAAAGCTTTGAGCCACCTGCCAACACATCAGCTCGGACTCCGATCAAGGGTGCGTCATTAGGGCTTACCCAATTGGCTGTGTTCGTAGTGAAACACTTAGACTCGCGAGTTGTTTCGCGGTAATATTACCCTCCATAATCTTCTTGACATACCACTGGGGTGAATCCTCATCCGCATCTTTCCCGGAACTCAACGCTGCAGCTCTCCGTTTCTGTTCCGCCTGCCAATCGGCGAGCTTGTCTTGATAAATCATGGTCCATTTCCCGGATACAGGCTTCGCCATCAACTGCCGCTTCGCCGGTTCAGGAAGATTTGAATATCCACGTCTTTCCATTAGCTCAAAAAACATCTTCTCCACAACATAATCATCCCTTGGCCTTTCCATGCTAAACTCAGTCATTGAAGCGGATTGTACTGGAAACTGCATCGGTGGTATGTCCATAACAGTGGGTGCAACTGAAACCATGGAACTACGGGTAGTGGATGAGATCGAAGAATGAACCGACATCTGATCCGAGCTCCGAGTATTTGAAGACGCTGTCGTCGAGTTGGAAGGGCAGTACATCTGGCTCCCATTCGCGTTCTTCCAGGGTGTAGGGGTGTTAGGAGCGGAATATTCTCTCCCAGGGGCATAGTAGGAGTTTGCCGTCAGTGTTGAGCTTCCAGATGAGCTTGGCGGCGGTCTTGGACCGGTCGGATGGGAATAGTGTTGCGGTTGCGGATCGACATTGGGGTACTGATGAAAGTCTCCTAGCCTTGCAATAGAATGCGGTGTTATCTCACGTTCCCTGCCATCATCGCCCCGAGAAACAGGACGCGGATAATCTACGGGGATAGGCTGTCGATTCAGATCTGGTGCCACCGAGTCGTACGGTATTGATGACACCACACCGGCCATACTATTGATATTCAACTCATCGCCGTAGACGGTATCGCGGTTCTGTTGCTCCTTGTGACTGGAAATTGAGTGCCTGGAGCGGGTGCTCCTTGCCGAGCTTTTGGATGATGCTGCATCGTCGACGCCTGAAGGCGGATAGGTATCACTGGTCTTCGGTACGGCCGAGGAGAACGGGACGACCTTGTGCTTGCTTCTCGAGAAAAAGCTTTTGCCCGAGGTTTCGCGACCACCAGAGGACATGACGGGGGGTGGAGGGTTAACTCGGAGTCAACGTTGAAGGTAGATGAGATGAGAGCGAGGTGATGATGCGACTATGGATGTTAGGTGTTGAGCGGCGGCAGCGGCTCTTTTGAGAGCATCCCGTGTATAGACAAGTGGGGGGATGATAATTGTGGTGGATCGTAACAGATCGTTAAGGTAAGCGTTGAAAGAGCTTCCCTATGTCAACCAGCGAACAGCAAGCAACGCGATGTGTCGAGTCGTAAAGAGCGGTACTGAAGAGTCGTAGAAGGATCTCCTCAGGTGATTAGGTGGACGAGTGACAGTTGTCGGGGGTGAACGCGGAGGGGGAGGGGAGAGGGAGAGGGATGTGTAGAGCAGTGTTGATGGGATAGGTTGCGCGACGACGCAGATAGAGAGGTACAACGTAGGGCTCTCTCTTGTGGCCCCAGCTTCAAACATTCCTTTTGTCCTGTTACCCCTTTTCTCGATCTTGGGATCTTCAGACGATTAAAGGAATCATTGCGAAGAGTGTAACCGCCAGCGAAGCGAACCAAACAATTCTCGCAAATCGTCAAACAATTGATTCATTCAACGGTGAGCGAATAAGAGGCGAGCACAATCGATAAGATTGAAACGCATCACTAAGTACCACCATCATCATCATCATCTGCTTCTATCTACCGGCTTTCGATCGATGCATGTCACGTCCCTCGTTTCTGGTAGAAATCAGATTGGCAGATAGGGCCCAGTCCCTTGCAGTTAGTTGCTCCCGCCTCTCTGTTTCTTCCCCCTTCGTACCTTCCCCACACACCACATAACCTCTTGGGCAATATATCAAACAAAGGCAGCGCTCTCCTGCGTCACATCGTACAATCTCCGGCGGTTTATATCGTGGCGAACACCTGATTAATACTAAAAACATCCAAGATCGCATGCGATGTCGTGCGTGTGCTTGTCTTGCTTCAGGGGTGCAAGAAGTACCGAGCCCAAAAGGCTGGCTTACATTTGGTACGACCAAACCAAGCAAACCGCACGAGTAGTTGCTTTTTGTTTCTTACAGTCATGTGGAGCTCAAAACTTCAGCCTTTGAAGTGGCTGTCACTTTCTTCTACATCTTCGACTGCTACCAGGCAATCTCCCTCTGATTGCTTGTATAGCTACTTCCAGAAATTCCAGAGCACAGTAGTTAACAAGTACTCGGTACAGGCGGTTGAAGTATTATTACTGCAAGCGCTACGATCAGGCATATCTATTTTTGTAGGTTGACGTGCACTTTATATACTCCAAAACGCCTTGTACCAAGTACGGCGTCAATACCTTCCAGTTGAAGCTTGCTCCTTTCTCCGAAGCTTCCTTCCAACTCCCAAGGGTATACAACACCGATTTAGCAAGCGTTTAACCCAAAAGCTACAGCGGTAAGTACACTTTATGTTACTTTGGATTCAGACCTTCCAAGAATGCGAACTGGAGAAGAATCACCTATTTTCACTCGCCTAGAAACGCAGGGTTGACTTCCCGCATTCAGCAGCTCAGGGTCTAGGTATAAACAACAGATATTGCGCTATGGCAGTAAATAGAGATTTCCCGAAATCGCGGCTTCCCAACCCACTACTGCTCCGCAACGGATGGTTCTAGGCCACGTATTCTGTTCGCCCCTCTAACCTCGGGTCCAGGTAACAAACACCAAAAATCTATATCACCGGTAAGCGGAATACAATAGTTCTCACCGTGTAGATTAGCCATGAGGTTCAAACTTCAAAAAACAGCGTTTTTGCCTAAAAACAACAATTTTTTGGCGAGATTCCAGAGAGTTCCTGGTTGCATGGTCTGTGACATTATCACCCGAATGTTACACTACTGTTCTGCCAAAAGGTCAACAGTGCCGTTCCCAAAACTTCGCCATATTCAGGGTTCTGGTCCCCCCGCCGTATCCACCGCCGTCTAAACAGACTATCAGGGTCCTTGATCGCTAAGAGCGGGAAACCGATTTTAGTTCTGTTGAATTAATACGGTACCATATGCAACAAATGTCCGCATTCCATTCACAACTCGTGAAATAGAGTACGTAGCATGCATCATTCAAAACCTATATCAATCTGCTATACAACTCCACCGATAAAATCACAAATTCACAACTATCCACATCATAACAACCCCCTCCCATTACCTACACCTCCACCTTCTTCTCCTCATTCCCAGGTTCACTCGTCGAATCAGCAAGTCCCACCTCCCTATTGATCTTCCTCATTCTCTCCGTATCCTCAGCACTAGAGTTATCCTTAAACACCACATCCATCTACCTTCGTCAGCGATCTTCATTCCCACGCCTCCCGCAGGATACCCTACCTCTTCCAGTGTCTTATTCTTCGTCTCGGGACAGAAAAACCACACCCACAGCGCAGCAAGAAAACAGAACGTAGCAAAAAATATGTACGTGCCGTACTTGATATCCCTGATCATACTCGGGGTCGCGCGGCCAACTATTTCCCCTGTCAGCGCCCCCCTCCCGGAGTAAGAGCAACTTACTGATGAAATTACAAAACCAGTTCGCGCTGGTGGAAATACTCATCGCCTTGGACCTGATCGATATCGGCATGATCTCGCTCGGCAAAACCCATCCCACAGGCCCCCAGCTATACGCAAAGTTTGCGATGAATATGTAAATAAACACCACACCTACCCAACCCGCCCCGGTGTGCGTGGAAAAACTGTCTCCATACCGCCCGATTACCGCGGCTACAACGATGTGCGAGATACACATTCCGATTGCGCCGCAGAGAAGGGCTTTACGGCGGCCGAGGATATCGAGGAAGAGGATTGCGGGTACGGTGAAGACCACATTGACGATTCCTACTACGCCTGTGGCAAGGAGGGAGGTGGTGGTGGCGTTGAGACCGAGGGAGTCAAAGATTGTCGGCGCACTGTGGCTGTTAGCGAAAGCGGGGGAAGGGGAGGGGGAGGGAGACTAGTAGATAATTGCATTAATCCCGCTGAATTGCTGGAAGAACTGGAGTATACACCCCACCGCCAGCCGCTTGAACAGGCTGATGCGTGTGAACATGGTTCCGTACTGCGCGATGTCCAGACGCCACCCGTGTTTTCCAGGAAACTTCTCGGTGGCGATTTCTTGGTCGAATTGGACCATGGCTTTGATCTCGAGGTATTCGAGGCGGACGAGTGGGTCTTCGATTGGTAGTCGCCGGAGTTTAGCGACGACGGTTCGGGCCTCGTCGTGACGCCCTTGCAGCATGAGCCAGCGGGGTGAGAATGGGAAAAATCTAGCGGTGTGAGGATGGGCTAGGCGGTGGAAGCGGGGTACGTACAGCATTCCGATCCCGAGGATCAGGGCGGGGACTAGTTGTAGAGCGAGGGGCACTCGCCAGGTCACGACTGATTGGCCGTCGCAGCCACCGGCTGGTACGTCCTTATAAGGGTCAAAGGCGTGGTTTTTTCCGGAGTAGTTGCCAGAGCCACGTTTATCACAGTGGACACCGCCTGTATTCACAGATCAGCACTCGGTGGACTTCAGTGGATCACTCATGACAACTAACCAATGAAATGAAAGCCTTAATCGTCCACATTCTCTGGTTAGTTGTTCGTCCATTCGTATACATATGGATACAGAATACCCCACCATAATCCAGCCTACCATCTAATTAGTCTTTCTTCCCACAGTGCCAAAATGACTCACCAAAAGGCCACGAAAATCCCAATGGTAATCGCAAACTGCTGCAATGAAACCAAGCTCCCACGGATCTCTGGCGGTGCAATTTCACTCTGATACATTGGTACGACGTGGGATAATGCACCAATCGCCATACCGGCAAAAAACCGGCCAGCAAAGATGTAATTCTCATTCTGTGCACCAGCTTGCAACGATGATCCAAAGCAGAAGAGTACTACGGCGATCATCATCGAGTACCGCCGAGAGAACTTCTGTGCAATCGGACCGTTGCAGAGAGCACCAAACCAGGCGCCTAACTGAAGAACGGAGACTATCCAGCCTTTGATGTCTTGGTTGGTATAAATCCGTGGGAATTTTGCGCCGAAGTTCTCGGTGGTGAGAAGGTTTGACATTACGCCCTGGTCATAGCCGACTACACATTGTGTCAGTATATTCAGAGAAGGAGGTGAGGGGTGGTGATACAAAGAAAGCCTCCAAGGGAAGCAAATACGGCTGTCCATAGGACATAGCTGTTTTTTGTCAGCCCGCGAAGACCACCTTTACGCTCTGGATGAAGGGATTCGAAACGTCCTTTGGCGTGGATATCGATTGTTTTGCCGAGTCCCGCGACCATTGCTGCAGTATTGTGGGTAGCGGTTTTAGCTGGCGGGTTTCTTCGGCGTAGGACGGTATTGACCCAAGCACTTAAGCTTTGGAAATCTGAGACCGGGCTTTTACATCGGTTTTATAGAAATCTAGGCACGGGAATAACGTGCAAGCACGGCGCCGGTGAGTGCTACGGCCCATTGTTTTTCCTGCAATCTAGTTTCAAAGTTGAAAGATTATGTTTAATTAATCAAGATTATTGAATCGGAATCGAGTGTCGATCAACTTAGAGAACTCAGATCTGAATTGCCGATGACTTTTTCCAAATGAAAAACAAAAGCCCATCACCCAACCTTCATTATAGATCATCACTGTGAAAGTCCAACGTCGTGACGTCATCTTAAAGTGAGTACATATTCTCACACTTGCCGGCAACACGGAGGCAAAAGTGCTCAAAAAGTGCAGGCATTACAGGCCAGATGACTTGGTAATGCTTATTGTTCGATCAATCGTCGGTGGGTGGTCGTCATCCGAATTACTGAAGGGTACACACCCTGAAGCAATTCGGCTGCAATGGTAGCGGGGAAGAGGCAGTTGGGAAGAACAATGGTGTTCTGGAGATGAATGACATGTTTACACGTGACAATTAGGGTTAGGGTCTACGCGGTTCTTCGCGTTCACTTAGCGTCTTCCCCTAACGAAACACTAACACAACCACCATCATCCAATTCGCGCGACTTCGATTCCTGCACGCTCATTGACTTTCATGACCCTCCAAGCATACTCTTGCTATTCACGTCGATAGCATTCAGGTGCAACCAAAGACCCCTTCTCGCGCTGCATTTCGTCGTGTCCAACGCGTCGAAAGCGATGGATATCTGGAAGGGCTCTGTTGACGTTCCATTTGTGGGAGGCGAGACTCGGACACTCAAGGGTATGTCGACGGAAAGATGCATCTTGAGTTTTATCAAATATTTCGGTTCGATGAACGGTACTCGTGCTAATACTTCAAAGACCTGTGTCTGTCCACAGATCTAAACGCCCCGACCCCAACAACGTCAATAGCAAACCACCTCAAGACCCATATCTCCAACAGCAGCTTTTCCTTCCTATCATACCTGCTTCCATCTCGCGTCCCGTTCTTCCTCGCGGCAGGACCGTCATTGCACGTGACAACCACTTCTCCTGAAACTTGCGACTTCTTTCGAAACTTCTTTCTTTCAGCATTACCAAAGGCCTCCGATGTTGACGAAGAAACGACTGAGCAATCTCACATTGCCCTCCTTCTCCGAGTCCACCCCAAGACTTCCGGTAGTTTTGACGAATCGAATCCAGGCGATTGGGGTATCACTGAGGTTCTCATCTACGGCGCTATAACGTATCCGCTACCGCCGGACGCAACACAAACTCCACCGAACTCTTCTCCCGATCCGCCATTACCAGGGCCCGTACCCATTGTGTCAGTCCGCGCGCTTCCGCTCTCCTCACGACACAACTTTGCAGTACACATTCCGGTGAAACAAGAGCCAAACCAGGATGAGGTTAGATATATCGCGCCAAATCCGCAAGATGTTCTCAATCCCATTATCTCCCGCTCGACAAAAAAGCGACGCGCCGATGCGCTTGATAGGGCGGTGAACAAGAAGATCAAGAAGCAGAAGTCATGTGACACTCTACCACGGGCGCTTTCACTGATAGGCCGCAGTGTGTTAGGAGGGCGGAGCGTGAATGCGGGAAATATCCTACCGTCGCCACGGGACGACCTACCCGACCGCACTGGCTCGCCGGAGCCATTGGTGGGAAAGAAACGGAGGTCTAGTGGCATTATTGGCACATCTGACGCAGTGACGAAAACGCATCGCAGAACAGCTAGCGTGTCGACTCTGCCCGACCGCACTTCCTCTTCCCTCATTCCTCGACCGCGTTCAGCGGCAGGAAAGGTTTCGGAAAAAAAGCTGATCAAGAAGGAGCCTTCATCTGATGCAGTTGAGCGATCCGAGATAGAAAGCAAAAACCGCGACCTCCTCAATAAGATTGTGTTGGAGGAGATGAAGCATCGCGGACTTAAGGACTACCGAAAAGACCGGGCAAAATCCATCATGCCTCCAGGCGAAGACATGCTGGAAATCGCGATTGCAGATGAAGAGAGGGAACAATGGAGGAAGTGGGAGGAAGACAGAGAAGAATACAAGGGTATCTTCCACCACACAGTCAAAGCTGCCATGTTTGCATTAAGGCACGACGGATTTTGTGAGACTGCTGTTCTGGCAGAGCGGATGAGGCGTACTGTTGACAGATTGTTGAGCGTGTTTCTAGATGATGGAAAGGAAGATGCTGTAGGTGTGGCAAGACTAGCGATCGAAGGTTAGTTGGATACCGGTAGAGCATTGCGTTTGCATTTTTTGGGCGGTGTTTCGGGGTCTGCATTAAACGTGATGGTGTTCATTTGCTCCCAATTTTTGGGTTCGATTTGGGGTAATTGGATGGCTTGGTGGAGGGTAGGGGGTGGGGGGATGTACTCATGTATGTCAAATGTCAGTCACGTAGCATTGTATAATAGCCATGCACATTGGTAGGGAATCTAGATGTTCGTCTCATCGCAGCTTTTCATTTGTTCTCACTCGCAAAGGTTAGG
>Ga0307512_10003207_pt1 | contig 19363 bp, 29 predicted proteins | sample 14_EM_MG_FD_200267 | JGI IMG/M metagenome (GOLD analysis project Ga0307512, IMG submission 200267) | Populus trichocarpa ectomycorrhiza microbial communities from riparian zone in the Pacific Northwest, United States - 14_EM | ecosystem: Host-associated > Plants > Roots > Unclassified | place... | reverse complement strand
AGTATGACAATTGTACGAGGCAGGCAATGGACCGGTCCACCACCTGCCTCGTACAATTGTAATACTAGAACCCCACAAAGCCCTCATCGACCGTGTGTCACCAGTGGGTGTCCAGCAAGGTGTCTCGGATCGGCTAGCTAAGAGAGTCGGTCGGTCGCCATGACAGAGTCGTCAGAATATCAATGGTGTGGCGTGCCACAAAACGCACATACACACTAAGAAATAGAGTGCGTGTGCTCCCGGATACCGAAGGGATGCAAGTGTTTGACGACTTCATCGTGAATTTGATCCATGGGCTTTGATCGACGGTAGCCTCAACCGCAGACACTGATCACCTGCTAGGTACACCAACAGGCGGCCCCGGCGACGTGACCGCCTACATCCAAAACACTGGGCAGGAGCTATCTGTCCCCCCGGGATGAACTTGGTTTGTACGGGATTCAACCTGGTACCATCAGGAAGGGTGGGCCTCTCGTTTGTCAAAGACACCCTATCAACCAGCCGTTTTCGGAATCGGTCAGACGCAGGGGTGACGTATGAGATATAGAAGTGTATAGGTAGGGGGAAGAGAGTGCGAGTGGAGATTTATGAAGATCATAACCCGGGTGATAAGGTGTGGATGTACTGCGGTAGGGGCATCAGGTCAGGATGGAATTCACCCGAGCCCAGGAGATGGGAATCGAAAAGGCGAAAGTCCAAACGTCCAAGGTTTCCCCGGATGTCCCGTGCCGAGTGCCCGGAACACGAGACAGCGCGCGGCCTAAATATCGGTCAGGATTCGAGGGTGCATTGTCGGAGACACCCACGGTATGCCATTGGAGTGCACAGGGGATAACTTCGATCGCATTCCATCACCGTGTCCCTGCTAGGGTCTCCCTCGTTCATTGAATGAAAGCCCTGACGTGTGACCGTGGACACTTCCACCCACTCGATTTCGCCGGTCATTCGCTCGACTTGAATTATTTTTAGGACTTGATCCATGATGAACAGGGGTCCGACGGCCCGGGTGAACCAAGGCACCCGGGGTGGTGCTAGTTTGTGTACTGTGCATGGGTTTCTCATGCCTTTGAACTTGAGGCGAATTTTACCCCAAGTTTCTCATCGGTTTCCTATATACAATCGCGAAGGATTTTTTTCCTTTGGTCGTGCAAACCGCGGTTTGATATATAGGTTGGAACTCCGGGCGTTGGGTGATTTTCCATGGTCTAGGTGGAATGCTTCTAAATTCATGACTGGTCCCACTCACTGTGGTCTGTATTGGGTTGAGCCCTGTGAAACGGTCGGGGTTCCGACAGCTCCCTTTTCCAGCCGTGTTATTCAAAGTTTAGAGAGTTCGGAAGCCGTGGAAAGCCGCTCACTGAAATATCTTGGAGGAAAATCTGTGCTTATCCACCTGAAGTAACGTCCGCCATAGCCGTTGCATCGACGCCATGCCGCACGGGTATCCACCCTACCGAAGTAAGCACCAAGGACAGTTGTTGCGCGTTGCCGCTCAGGTGCCAACCATGGCCGGTCATCTGATGTAGAGCATGACATCCCTGCACAGAGTACAGTTGTGGGAAAAGCCAGTAGTTCCGTTCAGCCGATGGCGTGAGGAGCACACAAGACAGTGTCTGAGACCAAATGAAACCGGGCCATTGGGTTTGGAGTTGGGTGGTTATCCATGATTACAGCACAATAAGGCAGAGCGCCGATCCGCAACTGGGGACCACTAAGGGAGAAAAGGTACACGTTTCAAACTCGAGAATTGTACTAAACGCAACTTGTGCCAGGTCAGTTGCCCGACAAAAAAAAACGTTGCAGGAACATGACGCACATACACCAAGAATTTTCACGGAAACTCTTGATCTTAACCGCCGGCTCGCTTAATGAAATCATCCTCGATCCATCCGTAACGATCCTTGAGCCGCTTGCCGAACTCCCTGACCTTCCATGGCGATAAGGTGGGGTCGGGGTGTGCTAGACATGGAGAGCGCGCGTCGAGTCAGCCAGAGAGAACCAGAGAGGTCCTGACTTACGCTTGTGGAAGGTGATCGAGTTGTCCTTCTGATTCGGTGGGTCAAACCTAACGCTAGATCCGGCCGTGCTGGGGTCAATCTGGAAGCCCATTTCCTTCATGATCTGGTTCCAATGAGCTGCACGGACGCACGAACGAGGGTCATAATCGGAACCCACCTTCAAGAAATTATCCCACTTCATGGGCTGTAGACCGTCCTTCGTGCCAATCATTTGCCGCATATACATCTTGGTCTGTTCCTTCATCCTTACAGCCCAGTTCTCTCTCGGGACGACATCATCCTCTTCCTCCTCCTTCTCTTCCTTCTTCTCTTTCTTCGAGAACTTGGACCAGAACCCTTTCTTCTCCTTGATGGGTTCCAGAACAGGTCCGTTGGGGCGGGATTTGACCTTTGCCTTCTCTGCAAGACCTTCAGAGCGAACGTAGGACCTCGCGGACTGGGCTCGCTGTGGTTCGGGTAGTGGGAGGGAGGTTGTCGAGGCATAGGCGGGGAGTTGGGATGTGAAGGTGGTCGTGGATGTATTCAAAGAACTGTCAAGGTTCAAACCTCTCGTCGGCTCTGGATCTGGACGACTCGACGAAGATTTCTTCTTCTTTTTCTTCTTGCTCGGCGAGGTCGCACTGGCCGGAGACTGAGGTGGTTCCTGTGCAGAGGGAGCCGGAGATCGCGGAGGCGTAGCAACCTCCGGGGCAGGAGGGGGCACAGACTCAACGGTGACCTGTCCTTCGTTCTCTGCAGGGGTGGTGACTGACTTTTTCTTTGACTTCTTTTTCTTCTTTTTCTTAGATGCGGTCGGTCGGACCTCATCTTCGTCCTCCACATCTTCGACGGTGACCCTAGTTGACCGTTGCGCTGGCACTTGTACGCGCAGTGAGTTAGAATTCCAGCGCATTGGCTCATAAATCAAGACAGTGCCTTACCACCATTTTTTTTCCTCGGTGTTGTCCTGTCCGTAGTTTTCAGAGCTGCATTCGAGGAAAACATGCGACCTGCCACCAATAAATAAGTACAGAAATCCACAATAAGGGGAAGCTGGTCACCTCTCAGTGATCCTAGGAGTTTGAGGAACGGATTATCCTTCCTCTCCTCTGCATACTTGTCAAACTCGGGAATGCGGGTCCTCGGATCCAGGAAATCAGGGTGCTCCATTCCGATACTCATCATCTCACGAATATACTCGTTCACCCCCTCATCATCTTCAGTGTCCCAATCATCCTCGTCCCAGTGGTCATCCCCACTCCCCCATTCATTACCCGACTCGCGGTCGTCTTCTGAAGAATGGGACACTGACTGAAGGTCGGGCATCTCGTCATCTGATTCGTCTTCCACTGGGGTTTCCAGGGGCACTTGTCTTAAGGACCGGGAAGGGAAAGCGCCTGGAACCCTTTCGGGTTCCTCATCCGCCCCAGGAATATAATAACCGTGGAACTGTGGTGTTTGTTCTCTAAACTCCGCTCCCAGATCCCATAGGGTGTCGATCTCGAGGCCAGACACGGCTTTGTAGTTCTACGCAGGGGGGTTTGTCAGCAGTGGCTCACGTAAAGGAGTAATTTCTTGTACAAGGTTCACGTATCTCCACATTGTGTCCAGAGTTTGTTGGGTCTGCGTTCTTTCAAGCGGGAAGATAACATCTTTATAGTTCGCATACTGTTGAGATGCTTTGGCGGAGAAGAGTTGAGCGTCAACCCATGTTTCGTATTCATCAGGCATGGCGTGAGGTAATCGCTTCAAAGCCTCCCCTTCCGCTCCGAGTAGGGGCGCCTCTACAATTGCGAGCATTTGCACCGTCACCTATCCCCAGGACGTACGACGGTCAAGTCAACGCGCGACGAGCATTGTAGGGAGATACCCACGGAGAAATCGCCGACGGCGTCCCAAAGAGCTTGTGGAAATCGCTTCGTTTCCTTGCGAGATTCAGTAGTAGCTTCTTCAAGTAACTGTAGCAAGATTTGTTTTGAATACTGCGAATTCGGTAGACAAAGTTCGACGACAATCGAGTCCAAGAAGGATTTGTGCATGACCTTGAGGCTGACCCAGTCGAACAACCATTCTGGATCCTCAGCCTCGTCTTCTGTGAGCTTAAAGTAATGGGCAAAGTGTTCTAACGGCGATGCAGTAAGCTTGAGCTGGTCACTTGTGACGTCACACGAGGGACCCACCAGCAGAGGTCGCGAGCACGGCGAATTTCTTCTGTTCAGCCTCAGCGATTACTTGTACGAGGTGGTAGAGGACGAGGTAGATGGACCGAAAGCCCTCATCCCTTCGTAACCGGGCCCTGACGGCTGTGTCTTCCAAGCCATATTCAGCAAGCTTCTCTAGCCACTTCCATACAAGGCTCCAGGCGGAAGCGAGCATGTATATGTTATGGATCCTTTAAATTCCATGTGAGGCCATCGTGAATGCGGGTATGAGAAGATGCCTCACGTCGAGCCGACGACGGAAGCTATGAAACTGGGGTTGCGTTCCGAACTCGACTTCCTAGCCCGAACTTCATCACGGATCTTGTTAGCAAAGAGTTCAGGATCTTTCAAGGTGTTGATTCCATCCAAGTACACTGAGGAAACCTGGAGATTAATTTACTCCGAACCAAGAACGCAAGTCTGTGGGGGGACAGAGATTAGGCACCGTTTAGCTGAGACTCGGCGATCTTGACGCAGTATTCCAGTCTGAAAGGAGTAGCGACCGCTTTCGCCGCCTTTGCGGTATAATCCTCTGTACCAGTGGAGACCGAGCGTCAAGGTTGGGGTTAACATTATTGTATTACTGCTGGCGTGGGGGCGTACCGGCGAGCAGATCCAATTTTTCTCTCCCGCCAATCTTTGATAACAAGACGAGTTCTCCTGTTCCCATAGCGCCATATTTCCCATTCCGTAAGACCATAGCCTTCGTGGTCGTCGGTCGTTCCTTGAACGTCTCTGGCCGCCCATCGCCCGTGTTCTTGAAAACATCCTTGCGGCCGGCAGAAACGACCTCCTTCAAGGCTGAGGGAGGTTTCCTGGGCTTCGGCGTAGATTTTGGGTGCGGCATTGATGGTGATGATCACTGTCGCGTCTCAAGTGTAAGGAGGCGATGCAACCGAGCTGAAAAGGGTGACCGGCAGCCCCCCTCACCCCCCAGCTCTTCGTCACGGCCTTCACGACCCCCTCCCCTCTCGTCTCTCTGGTAGAGCTGGCTGAGGTTTTTTCTTCTTTTTTCTCCTGACCCACTGTTTTTCGTTCGAACGCCTTGATGGCTCATTATAACAACTTTGGTGAGTTGCAGAACAAATCGTGGATTTGAAGCGGAAAACTGAGGATGGGCGATCCAGTTAAGGACAGCAGTCCTCTTTTATTTATTCCCCGCCTGGTGCTTGGATTGACACACCTTTGGAATTCAACGATCCCTGGTCCCTGGTGCGTCATGCATCTCGGGTCCCCCTGTGGCTGAATTGACTATTAACCCCTCAATCCCAAGTCATATCACGCCACTCATGTCCAAGGCGCAACGGTCGAGCTTAACTTCATCGGAACTGGAGTCCGTGTCTTTTCTGCCACTGTGCCTACTCCCGGTTCCTATGAAGTTTACATCGACGGCAAGCGGGTTTCTGAGGGGGTGGGCTCGAGCTCAACGTCAGACCCACAACTGCTCCTCGGGTCTATCACTGGGCTCGAAATGGGACCCCATACCGTCACTCTCGTCAATTCTGGAGTGACCGGGGATATCTTGGATCTTGATCGCGTAGAGACGGAGAGCGTGCTCACCGGTGGAAGGTGCGAGACACCCTCGCTTTATCGCTCCACTGTTTACCAAAACCGTCGTCTAGTTCATCCTTGTCTACCGCAACTTTCGATAACTCCGTCGACGAGATTCAGTGGGGACCTGGATGGCTTTCTGCTTCGGGACAGTCTGCTTTCCACAACGGTACTATCCAGTACGTCCATGCTACGCAGCCCGATTACCTCACCTGATGCCTCTGCAGCTACGCGGGACAGCCAGACACCGAGATGAGCTTTTCGTTCGAAGGTGACGCCATCGCGATCTACGGAACTTCAGGGACCGAGATGGGAAATTACATGGTCACGTTGGACGGTCAATCCCATGCCTTCAACGGTGGGAGTGATGGTTCGGTTCGGATCCCTCATGACAGGGTAACTGCGGTTCCGATTTACTAGACAACGTACCGCTGACCCCACGTTTCAGATGATTTTGGTCGGTGAATGCTACGGGACATCTTGGACCCGGATTTCTGATGTATTTTCTAGTACCTGGCCAACGGCCTAGGTACTAGACGACATGAACTGGCGATCACTGCTAATCCATCTTCACTGGGGCGGCCCCAAGTGTTCAATATCGATTCAATCGGGGTCCTCTCTAGCGGTTCACCCAGTGGGCCAGTCCTCTTGCCTCCTGGTTCACCTGGCACCGGCACATCTTCGACCCCTCCACTGTCAGTGTCTACTGAGTCAAGTTATGCTTCCGCGATAAGCAGCACAGCATTCTTGATGCCGACGCCCCTCCTTACTTCAACTCCGTCTACTCTATCTTCCTCTCCAATGCCCTCTTCTTCATCCACCTTACCAATTCCCTTATCCACGCCTCAGTTCGACAGGTGAGCTTGTGCAATGGCGGAACAGTTTTCAAGGGATTGAGATTTTGTAGTTTTCAAACGAACCATGCCCTGCGAGCGGCGTCAGACGACTTCAAGTTTTTGACCAACAAAGAGGTCATTTCCAGTGTCATTGCCTCCGCGATCATTACAGGAATCGGCCTCATTTTCTTCGCGCTCTTCATGTGGAAACGCAAGAACTTGGATCCCCTATCTTGCATTGATCTCGAGAAGGCCAACAGGCTGGACAGAAAGGGACCGATGATAGAACCAGGAGAAGAATCTCCGGAGTTGCCGATACAACCTGTAGACAAGACCTCACCCAGTTTCGTGGGGGGGGGAAACCCCTTCTCAGACTTCGCCCCGTACGTTCAATACCGCGGGTCCTTGACTGAGCGAACGCGGGGACACTCCCGGAACGGATCGAGTACCTCGTCCGTAACTGCAAACGATTCTACGTACCGCTCATACAGGGAGACGTTACAGAAGAGAGCGCTGTTAACCAACAGTGTTTCGTCGACAGACAGCACTTGTCGGGATTCTGTCTCGGATTATTACTCGAAAAATCTTGGAGGCAGCGAACCAAGAAGTCGCGAAAATTTCGTCCAGAGTATCTTATCAGCGTACAGCGATGACAGCCAGTACAGCCAAACCTCGGAGAGAATCTTCGTCAACAATGTTCGGATGCCGCCTCAGTTCTCGATGCCAATGCGGCCACCGTCCGCCGTGAGTTGAAGACATTCGGTCTAGTGCAGATTTGCCTTAATGATCACCGGTTTTCTTCTTGCGCCACAGGCAATGGCTTCTCTACCCGAGCGTATGTCCCCCTCGCGACCCCCACGAGTGCGAGATAGGCTGGCTTTGCCTTTCTGAGCGTGGACGTCTTTGTGTGGTGGCGGGTTTTATTAGTGGTCGCTTAATCTGTTAGCCGTTGCTTAGGAGTAGTTTATGAAATGGGCTCATGCGCACCTTACCCACCTGTTTGGACCAGTATGGGGGTGTTCGCGTGGATACCGACTCATGTCAATGCCGCTTGGAGACAACCCGATCGTTGCGGGGGGCGACGGAGGCGACGGTTACCCGGCTTGCCCGACCTCGTGTGGGCAATCGAGCTTATATACCCTTCTTTCTTTGCTCCCACCTCCCCCGTTCCTACAGGGTTTTCCTTTCCTTTCAGCAGAGTCGAACTCTGTTCTACTTTCTTTTTTACTACCTTCTTTTCTTCACACAGGCTGTTGGAGTCACCATCCTCTCGAGCAGCGCTCTCCATAGTTCATTTCTGCCGCACTTTCCAGCTTCTCTTCCATATCGATTTTTGACATCAAGCAGACATGGGAAACCTCATTTGGCACGAGTACTCCCGTCTCGTCGCTATCACCGCGAGTGTTTGTGAGTCCTTCGTTTTCTCCCTCTCCCCGGATCACCGGATAACTTGGCTAACCACGTTGCTGCCCCGATCGGTTCTATCTTTTCGAATATCTGCAGATACCTTCTGGGCCGGCTTTTGGGGCCTGATTTGGCGCAAGTTCTTCTGGGATTTCGTCGGGGGAACATTGCGGGATCCAGGAGGGTTCCAGTGAGTTCATCTTCCATGTATGCATTGACCCTCAACGCGTCCTCACCTGACCGCGTTGGCCTTTAGGGCCCCACCTGGTGCCGCCATTTTTGTCACAGTAATCATCAAGGCACCCATCGTACAAATCATCTCTGTTGTATTGGCCGGGTTTATTATCGCCTTGGAATTCCCCGCCCCATTCTTGAAAGGCACTCGGTTCCATCGTAACATTGTTCTAAGGATACCGTTGTTACTGCTCCAGACATTCTTTGCCGCGTTGTTCTACCAGGTGAGTCCTTGTTGCTTTGTGCCTGCTTGTAGTATGTCTCGGTTCCTAATGCAAACATCGCCTTTGTGACCATCAGGGAACAAATGGGGCGATATGGTCGCTTATAGCTGCCGGTGGTTACGCCCGTGCAGTAATGCTGGGCGAGGAGATGGAAGAGGCTAAGGAGAACAGAGGCAGGGAGGGGAAAGTCTAACACGACTCCCCCTCCAACTCAATCTCTCCCTGCCTCGAAGCTGTTCTCGAGTTGGAGTCCATCAGTGTCTTTTCTTTTCTTTTTTTCCTCATTTCTTCTCGTTCAGATCCTGTGCATCAATTCATCTTGAATCCTTACCAATGAAGGATATTGTATCTTCGATTTTCTGGAGGGTCCCGTAGTCAACAGAGCTTCTTGGGACTGGACCCCTTCATATATTCTGCCGTTTCGACCCTTCGCTTGACCTGTGTTGCTGTCAGCGTTTTGCTCGCTTTCTCTGAACTTGCTTACCTTCGCCCTGTACCAACTTTACAAGCAATGACAGAGAAAGCTCAAAACTATGCATCGAGTGATATTCAATTAGTAGTCGACTACGCTCGTTCAAATCCCAGTTCACGCTCGGCCTTTGACGACGAGCCGCCACCGATCTCCGGGTCATAACATCCTGTCCCAGGCTCGTCCGACCAACTTCCATCAGCCTCCATCGTGATACCCGACGACTATCCGGAAAAAGGGTCATGGCCTCCACGGAACCCGTCAAGCGATTTACCCCCCAGGAGATCATAGTCAAGCTGGATTCCCAGTTCGAGAAGGCTCGTGAATCCGGAGATCTCTTGTTCTTCCCATCGACGGTCCACAAACACACTGGTGTGGGCGTAGACGTATGTTTCCCTCTTCCTTCATCCTCCCGCATCTCAGAATTGCAGTTTCGGTGATGCTTTTGTCGGGTGCCCATTGATCGTTTCCCAATTGTAGTTTGAGATCACGCTGTGCCCCGCGCTGCAGAAAAAGCCGGTATTGTCGAGCATTGCAGTGGCCCAGGAAGAATCCCACCCGTTGATTCCAAATGCCGTCGCGTCTCACGGTGGTCTGCCGAAGAAGGATCCTTTCTCGCCTCCGTATATCGAGGGGTTGTTCTTGGGCCATCTCACACAGGAGGAAGATACCGAAGAAGAGTTCGTTGCCTTGGTAAGGAGTGAGTGTTTGTTCATCGCAACCGCGGCGCTCACTCCCCATTGTGTAGCTGAATAAATATTCTGTTGTTCCGAACCACTTCCTTATCGTCACAAAGGGTAAGGGTAAATCAAAACACACGGGGGGTTGGAAACTCACTGTACGATCCAACGAATAGAGTTCGCGCCTCAAACCACCCCGCTGACGCCTGACCAACTTTCGAAATCTTATCAACTCCTCCAAGCGGCCAATAGAGCCGGGAAGAAGCTGCTGTCGTTCTTCAATTGTAAGTCCGATCAGCAGCTTCGTTCTTCCTTATCCTGAGGCAAACCACCAGGCGGCGTGCTGAGTGGTGCGAGTCAGCCACACAAACACGTCCAGTTCCTTCCGCTGGAAGATGACGCCCCGATTGAGAGACTTGCGAAGCGGGTAAGACTGGAACAACCAGGTACGCCTGCACCTCTACGTTATCGGACAGTGGATGCTCACGCCGCCATGCATTTCATTATAGACAAGCCGTTCGCCCTCGATGTCCCCTACGCAAATTTTATACTACGCCTACCATCATCAACTAGGGATTCTTCCCCCTCAGAGGTATCCCAAACACTCGGACTGGCCTTTATGACACTTCTAGACCTCGTAATCAACAACATCCGTCGTCAGCCCGATTACCCTCCCGGAAAACCCTCATACAATGTCCTTCTGACACTCGAACACCTACACCTCATTCCACGCAGAAAGGAGACACACAGGCTGGAAGTCACCGGCGAAGAGCTACCTGTTAATGCACTCGGGTTCGCTGGCATGCTACTGGTGAAGAGCGATGTGGAGCTGGAGGCAGTTAAACGCGAAGGTGTGGGAAAGATCCTGCATGCTGTGGCATGTGAGGAAGTGGACGAAATACAATGTAGCAGGATCGAATCCAATCTCTGAATGCATATTCAGTGGGTATCCTGTTTGGCAGCGACACATGAACTTTAGATCTATGTTATTTCCTCCGAGTGCGGATTGGGATATTCGGAATACCAGTATGATGCTCCCTCACACGTTTCTTCGTTGCCACCTCCTCCCTTGGCTTTGTGTGTTCTATTCCGTCAAAATACGCTTCCGATTCGGCGTTTCCTACTAGTAGCTTGGTTCTGCTGCACGGTTTCATCGTGTCTGCATTCCATCCCATTTCGTGCTGCCACCAGGCCACCCTATACTAAGTGGGAGGTCAGCGGATCTGTTGCGTGGTCTTGCACTTGTCTATCACACGGATCTCGCATCTCAGAAGCGCTTTGAAGCTTCGCCTGTTTTGCCGATGCACCACATGTCGGTGCCATCCTGACACTCGACCCTTTGATTTCATTTGTGTACACTGATATTACAGAAGCGCCTGGTAACGCATGGACCAGGGAGCGGAAGCGTGGTTTGGCGGCACGATATGACTACCTCTACCGGTGATCCCGTGACGACTTCCAGACGGTGACAGTCTGTCCAAATCCATTCCGGTTGTCGACAGCATTGATGACCGGCGTGCGGTCAATACTGAGCGAGTGAACGACACCCACGGTGGTCAAACTGTAGACGCCCATGCTGGACTCTCCGTCAACATGGAGGACTTCCCCCTGACAGTTGATCTTGTCGGGGCGGTTGCAGGTCGTACTGTCATAATCGGTGAAGAAACTGTACAAACCCGCCCCGAACACGAGGATGTTACGCGACTTTGTGACGTGCAGGCCCCATGCAGCCCCTTCGCGACCGGTGAAGATGGGATCTTTCCACTTCGAGAGAGAAGTGTATAGAGGACCCGGAGGTGGAGGGTTGGGTTGGAAATAGGGCGACTCGGTTTGTGGCAGACCGAGGTAATGGTTCGCCGCTCTGGCGAGGTTATAATTGACGAGAATGTGATGCTCGGATCCCGTTCCTATGAGCCATACTGGACCTTGAGACTCGGATAACAGACCTCTGGCGGAATAGATTGTGGTCTGGTCTCCTTGTAAGGTCTCAAAGTCATGGTCCGCAAGCCATATCCACATGCCCTCGAAGTAGCCGTTCGATTGGGGAGTCAGGTGGACGGCCAGGAACGCCGCAAAACAATTACGGTTTCCCACCGCGCTTTTCGGGCATTGCGCCACTTGTAGCTCGGATCCAGCGGTCCCACCGAGGCGAACGTATGAATCCCATAATCCCGCACCACCTTTTGTATCGGAGTGAACATTCCATTGTAACACGATTGCTCCTGCGGCTATTGTTGAAGATGGCGAGTCAGTACGAGTTCCCACCCTTTCAAAAGTACAACACAAACTTGGTCCACGGGTTGAGAAGATGACACCGCCGATCTCAGCGACACCCTCGCTCCCTGGATCGCCAACTCGAACGACCACCCGGGGGTTCTGAATATCGTCGAACTTTCTTCCTGTACCAGCGATGACCGCCCAAGCTTCACCAAAGATTCGAACGCCAGCGGGTATTTTTAGGGTATCCGTGACCAGGTAAGTACCTGCATCAAAGAAAATGATCTTGCAGCCTGCGAACTTCGGCTCGGTTCCATTACTGATCAGCTGCGGGGGTAAAGTTTGAGGACTAACCTTGTCGAACACTGCCTGGAGAGCGAGTGTATCATCTGCGTGGCCGTCGCCCTTGGCACCTTCATCCTTGACGCTCACAATCTGGGAGGCGTCGTAGTCTGCATAGGTAGGTCTGCCCTTGCCGAACATCCGTCCGTTCTTGAGGAGGCTCGGGTCCTTTGGGACGGGCGAGGTACCACCCTTATGATATCCTCGAGAATGCTTTCCCACGTAGATATTTCCTTGGACCCAAGTGTCGACGACCATTTCACCTTCGGAACCTTGGAGGATAGTTTCACCATCCAGAACAGCAACGACGGATTGGACGTTCGTCAGTTTGATATTGTTCAAAACGATGGAACCCTGGAGGTTCGTGCTCGGTCGAGAGCTGCGGTAGAAGACAGGTGTATCACTGATGATACCATCCATGATCGCCACACCACCAACCCCCTGGTCTTGGTCGTCCAAGTTGGACCCGGTCTTTACATCGAACCCGACCTTCGCATTACGAATGGTGATTCCTTGAAAATTCCACCCCCAATTCCAGGGCATTTTTACTCCAGTGTTGGAGCCGTCGATCGTGACATTCCGCACAGTGAATTGCTGGTTTCCGACGTCCAAGCCAATATCGCCTCCGTTGATGATGAGGTCACCCATGAACCCGCCGCTTTAAGCAGGTGTCAGGACGTTCCGGACACACTGAACGATGCGGGATAATTTAAATGCGCACCTCCCGTTCTCCATCTGTACGGCCCGATGCCGCGTTCCTGGGGCCGACGATAGTTTGAAGACGATGTTGTATAGTGAAGTTGCTTGTGAAACTTGCCAATGTATGCACGTTGCACTACGCGGATGAGTATAAACCACGGTTATCCAGCTATGACTATGATCACTGACACTACATGAGGTGGGACACGGGTGGTGTCGATCACCAGATTCTTGATGGCCCGAAAGCTGCATGGCTGGTCAGCCGGAGTGATAAACAGCCGAATAAACAACCCACAAGTTGTTCTGATTGACGTAGTATTGAGCACCCCACCCATCAGGGATATAGGGGTTAGCATCTATGGGTATGGGTTACGTACCGTTAGGGAACAAAAGTGGGCATCGGCTTACCAAAGATAGCGAGCGCAGCCGGATTAAAGCTCTCAGCCGCAAGGATGATGGGTGGCTTCCTAGCGTCACCGACGATCTCCGTATAGTAGAGGGCGGGGATAGTGTCTGAGACCAGGTATGTGCTGTTACCAGGAAGGTGAGAGAAACGCTACGCTACACGCAAGAGCGAACAAACCCTTGCGGGAAGTATACAGTAGCAGGAGAGGTCGTAGAACTGCCGCAGTTCATTCCGCAACGATCCCCAGTCCACATCGCGCGGCTGGTGAACGCCATTAGTTACTACGGGATGATAAGGGAAGGATTGACAAACAGAATAGCCTGAGTGTCGTCGGTGACACCGTCACCCTTAGCTCCGAAATCCTTCACGTTACGGAAAGTTCTATAGCTGGCAGGGCTCTCATTATACGCGGAAAGCCCCTGGTGCTTCATCTTCTCAAGCCAGTAAGGCTCGTTCTCGGCTGCACTCCCGTCGCCCAGGGGCATAGAACATTGAGAGCCAAGAGCTGTAATTTGCATTAGAAATCTCAAAGAGAATCGGAATAGCGACGAGAGGGAAAGTGGAAGCAGAGCCAGCAGTAGGTTAGGTAGCGGTTCACACAGAGGCGGGGATTCTATAGCCCTGGCTGGCTCACACATTCCGTGCACTATCCATGGGTGATACATGCACGATATGAGGTCATCATCAGCTCAATGAGACTGCGGCCGGCGCCGGCGCCATCCAAACTCAAGCGCTCTAAGCTCTACACTCGATGCGCCGATCCATGGAGGCAACACGGATGGGCCCCGCGAGAGCACGTTGCAAAGAGCTTTGGTAGCAGATCGTATGCACCTACTCCAGTCGCCTGTTGTGGCCCACCACCCTCCTCCTGAACCACATTCTGGCTGGGAAGAAAACACAGCACGAAGATCCTTTAGAGGGATTAGATTGCCGAACACGAAAACCAGGTTCTCGAGGATAGATTAGACCTTAAGATTGCGAAGCTGATTCCCCCAACCAGCAAATTTCGCGAGATGAGCTGTCCTCCACGAGACATCCTCTCTGGTGTTCAATCAATCGTCGTGGTGGAAGATCGGGTTCAAGATCAGAGAAGCGCCGGAAGCGGTCTGCCAGACCCTCAGTACTTCGGTTTCGGGCTCCAAGTACTCCCACTCCCTGCGCGATTTGTCGTTTCCGATCCAATCGAGTGCTAGTTACCCATATTGCACCCAAGGACATTCTTGGACTAATCCTGTCCAAGTACAATATAGAAATACGGGGAATCCTGGTAATAGACAATGCCTCGAGGTCGACTCAGCCTTGACGCACTGGGAGGTCTGGGCGTTTGTCGTAGAGATCTAAAACTGGAGGGGTACCAGCCTTCCGTAACTCTCGAGCCACCCGCTCTGCCCCTTCGAAAACGCGTAGAAGATTTCCTCCTGTAAGTCCCTTGAGCTCCTTCGCGGTCCAACCGCGGTTGAAGAGCTCAGTTACCTGGGGGGTGTTTAGCAGCTGAATGTTCAATCAAGCCTGGAACCCTTACCAATGCTGGATATTTAGAAACATCCTCCAATCCCACTGGTGTATCCCGAATTCCGTCATAATCACTTCCAAATCCCACGCTGACGATGGGCATGAGTCAAAAAATTCGACGAAGGAAAGGATTCCACGAACTGTTGTCTTCCGGCCACATTGCCAATATGATCCACATGGTCTGCTACTGACTTGAGAGTCGCCTCGCCATCTGGGGCAACGAACTGAGGTGCAAAATTAACCTACAACCACAAATTATGGTTTGGGTTTCAGCAACATGGTTCCGGGAACAACGAGGTCCGCTTACCATGACTACTGCATCGGTATCCCCCGCTTTAATCAATTCCAGTATGTAGTCCGGGAGGTTTCGGCTGACATTGTGGACTGCTCGAGCAGAGGAATGAGACCAGATGACCGGCGCCTTGGAGTACTTCAGGCCTTGTTCTGCAGTCTGATCAGAAGTATGCGACAAATCGACGAGGATTCCCAGACGATTCATCTCGTCAATTAAGCGGTATCCAAATTTGCTTGAGGGCCGTGAGTACACAAACAGCAATCACAATAGCATGGGCGGAAACCCTACCTCAATCCCCCGTGAAAGGGAGGGAGGGGCGTGAGGTATCCTCCAGAATCAGCGAACGCATTATGACACATGTGGGTCAGTGTCATATATCGGACGCCCAGCGTGTATAATGGTCTCAGCAATGCGATTGAATTCCCAATTTGGTGGGCCCTGTGCGACTGTTAGAGCCAGAGCGAAGTTCTCGAAATAGAGCTCACCCCTCCACGCCGAGGAGACTGGCAATTTTACCCTTCCCGATAGCTTCCTTGATGCTCTGAGAAGTCAGGGTGAGTTCAAATGTCTAAAGGGTACTTTCAGTTAGTTCGGCACGGGGTTAGAGAGAGTAGGACACGCCTCCGAATATTGTTTGATGAGAAGGTGAGAAACATCAATTTGTTCCAGGGTGTCCCTTATGCAAAAAGTCAATATCTCACACGGCCCTGGTGGGGGTAACACACCGAACACGCCAGCTTGGGTCGACGAAGTCCGGACCCGGATCTTTGGGGCATTCAACATAGACCGACCTACGGGGTCTCAGAACAGTGCGCACTCTTGCCATGAATCTGTACACGTACCAGAAGAAGCCGCCAACTCTTCCCTTCCTTAACCTTGGTATATCGACGTGCCCAAGCATTGGCTCATTGAGATTGAACGCGGACACGTTGTTCGCGTAGAACACCCGAACGAGTTCGGGCAAGTCTGATGACATGCACGGAGGTAAACGCATGATAAGCCAAGACGCTGGGGGTGGTAAACATGTAGGACGGACTGACCGATGTGACCGTCAATTACTGGCGCGGACTTGAGGATCCTCTCAGGACTTGGAAACGGCTCGTCCCAGTCTTTGACCGGAAGAGTGAAGACGAGAACGAGACCGACGACAAAGACCCCGGCGAGAACTGTCCAGATAATAGTCGTGGTTTTCCCCTCCGGCTTCGAACACTCGTTGTCTAGGTCATCACCCAAGAGATGGCTCTGTTCGCTTGGGGGTTGTGCACCCCGTTCTGCATCGCCAGCAACCATGGTGTAAGTTGAGGATTGGAGCCAGGTTTTCGGCGTCTTACCGAGGACTTCAAGAGGCGAAGATTCCGTTTTGATCAGTGACAGGTTTCTTCCCAGCCTCCGCACCACCTCCGGCTACCGTACACCCCGACAATTTTCCGCTCCACTTGCCACGCTGGTCGAGTTTAATCATGTCCATTTCACGACCGGAGAGGCACTCCATACATCACATATCTAAGTCTTCTACATGCAGATCTTGGGGTCTCCTTCCGGCCGCCAAACTTTACCCAGTGCTAAAAACAGGGACAAACACATGACGAGTAACCCAAATCCCGCACACACGGAAGCGGTCAGTTTGGTTCTTGAATACCAGGGCTTCTCCGGAGATGCCAACCGCAGGTAACACACGGCTGGGAAGATATACGCAAGCGTGGTGGCAGATATCCCACCGGTTATCTCGAGCATTACGCCGAGATCACAGGTAATGAGCGAGACTGAAGAACGATGAGACCCTGGACTGGAGCGCGAGTGGACATTGGACTTACTGAACATGGATGAAAAGAGAATCACAGTGGTGAAGATTAGGTGCCGTTGGTAGCTGAACCCTTCATGCGAGAAGAAAAACTGTTCCACAACCTGGAGTATGGTCAGTTCGCGTCATAGTCCACGATACTCGCTCGCCCGCACCTCTCTGCAAACGAACAACTCCAATGGTAAAGTGGTAAACATGTTGAGCCCAAAACAGAAACGGGCGATATTAATGAGGGTATCATCCTAAAGTACACCATTAGCTTTCTGTCTGCATTTGGCAAAATCCAGGTTATTTACCGCAGGGAAATTATTAAGGATGTTTCCTTGGGTCTTATTCGTAAACACCCAGAAGGCCGAGATAGCCAATATACAGCAAGAGAGCAAAGAAAACAATGTGGATACATGTGTAACCAACGCAAAGCGGTCGATTGTCGGCGTCTTCATACTGCCGTAGATCAAGAGGGAGTTGTGGTGACAAACAAACGCAAAGCTAATGACGCCGATTGCCTGGAAGATCCCAGGTTGAACGACTGTGAATCGCAGTTCTGGGTCGCCCTTCAGCCCCGCGGGTGACTGCGGCGCCCGTATCAACACAGAAGAGACGATGACGATCATGCTAAGCAGGGCGAGACCAGAAGCTCGTGACAGTTTGTGTATGTCGCGATACAGAGAGAGTGGGTAAGAAACGCATATCGTGCACAGCGTAATCACGAACTGTCGGTTACCAAAGATCGATAACACCGGGGTAGTTTTTATGTGCGGAAAAACAGAACGAATGACGTGGGGGATGGTGTCGCCTTTACAATGTGTTAGGTGCCGGATAGGGTATAATCTTTAGAGTAAATTACCTATGATGATACCGAACGCGCACATCCCTGGAAAACCCTGTCAGCCGGGCGGTCATGGGTTCACGAGCTAGGGCATACCTCCAAATGCGAAAGCGAACTGGAAAAACGATACGGCAGCGCGGCCGCTGGAACCATAACAGTGGTGCATGATTTCGATGTAGGAATTCCTGCCACTGAGTTTCGCATTGACGACGATTAGACGGATGGTCCAATCCGTGGTAATGCATAAAACTAAAAGCAAGAAAATTCCGGTGACAAAGCCGGCTTGATTCAGGGCATACGGTAGACCTAGGACGAGATCTCAGATTCCGCCGAGGTTCTGTAAACACGCCACCCGGCTCACCAATGATCCCTGGGTATCTCGTGAGCAAATACTCCAAGGGAGGGTGAACGCACACTGACCTGCGCCGAGGATGGAATTGGCCATGTTTGCAATTGAATCCAGCATCCCACCACCATGTTTTCCCTTTGCTATAATTCCCTCGAGTTCCTCGTCAACCTCGCCCCTACTTTGGCCATTATGTGTCAAAAGTATCTCCCCGTCTTGACCGCGTTGAATCTGCGTGGAGTCGAGAAGGCCAACGAGCAAGGGCATGCGCTGGTCTGCCTGGTCTGGAACAGTTGGAACATAGGTCCCGTCTTCGAGATCTTCTGAGTCAAGGTCGAATTCTGGGGTAGCATAAGCTCGTGCAATCCACATGGTTACCGGTGTACGAACCCGCTTCCCTACTCGCCGTTGTAGACCTCAACGAAGGAACGATAACCTGTACATCTTCCTCGAATCTGACCGAACGGCCGCCCGTTTTGCTCGTCGATGGATCCGGCAACCGCGCGGGAACTTGGAAGTCATCGTCACTTTCGCCGTCGCCTGCGGTGAATAGAACGTCGTCGTCATCGCTGTCGGGGAGTAGCTGATATGTCTCGTCTGGTCGGCCAGGCTGTTTTGCAGAGCGTGGTATCATACCATGAATCTGCCGTCGTCGATGTCGTTGACTAGCCAGTTTGACAGGACCAGTCTATAGCTTTAAAATAACAAAATCAAAGTAGATGTCACGTGGCTTCACGTGCCCGTCCTGAGTCTTTGACCTCGACCGGTCCTCCAAAATCCAGTTCCTCTCTCAGAATCAGATAGCGAGACATCTTCTCGCCCCCGGAGTATCTTCGTAAAGTATCCGCTTCAACCTCGGTCCCGGTCTGCATACGTGGACATCATCCGTCTTCTATTGTTAGCGGATTCAATTCACATGCACGGTATTCAGAATTGGATCCACCCTTCGCAGGGTGAGGCTCGTACCATGAACGACTCCGATACCGGCCCCGAATTCCACATGATCTAATCACTGCGGGGATCCGAAAGCCGTGTTGAAGTTATATAAACCTCTGGTTTTGCCCCCACTGCGTCAACTCTTAACCATGATCTCGTCCGCTTCAGCTACAGGAGAATCGCTAGCCCAGGGGGGCGCCCCCGGGAACATCTCGTCTATCTTCGAACAGAAGACGCGGGAAAAGGCTCACCCACGTTTCTCTGCTCTCAAAAAAGCGTTGTGGCAAGATTCGATGCTACAATCGTGGGTTCAGGTCCTGGATGCTCTCAAGGCAAAAGCAGAACAGGTTGGGTCCTTAGGCTCCAAGGTAGATGACTCCATCA
>Ga0307512_10003205_pt1 | contig 19369 bp, 17 predicted proteins | sample 14_EM_MG_FD_200267 | JGI IMG/M metagenome (GOLD analysis project Ga0307512, IMG submission 200267) | Populus trichocarpa ectomycorrhiza microbial communities from riparian zone in the Pacific Northwest, United States - 14_EM | ecosystem: Host-associated > Plants > Roots > Unclassified | place... | reverse complement strand
TAGCCACATAGATCTGGCGACTTGGAATGATGTGTATAATTAGTAAAGAGAGAATTGCATTTTGCGCACAGGTAGAAGGAACGCGAGGAGAGATTTTTGCAACGTCACCCATCGCATTCCAGATGCACGCATGTACCCAATGAACCCATTCCGACGTATGGTCACAGTTGGCCCCAACCCCAGAGTGTTTGTTTAAAATAGGAGACCGACAGAGCGAGAAGAACCGGTGAACCAGCGATTGGAGGGGGATATGCAACGCGACGCGTGGTATTGAGACCGGGTGCGGAGTAATCCGCCACCGGGGTGTCTCTGACGGCTCTGACGGAGCGCGTCCACTCTGACGGAGCCTTTCCGCCCGGACAGAAACATTTTTTGCTGATGATTGGCTGGACACCCAGGGCGAGCTAAGACATTTGATCCCCTGGATAGTTATTATTATTGGAAGGATATGCGGAACCAGGTGGATCAGTATGTGCCGAACTGTCAAAGCTGTCAACTATCCTGAACCTCAATGCATGCAACACTTGGAATGCTTCAACCTTTGCCAGAACCAGAGAGACCTTGGGGGGATATGTCAATGGATTGTGTGGAAGGGCTACGAGAGTGTGAAGGGTTTCATGACATCTGGGCGGTGGTGGATAGGCTTTCGAAAATGTTGCAATTCATTCCATGCCATGCAGCGATACATGCTGTCAGGATGGGAAAGTTGTTCCTTCGGGAAGTTGTACGTTTGCGTGGCCTGCCAAAGACTATTGGTTCGGATCGGGGACCTCAGTTTGCTTCAACTTTTTGGGGACAGATATGTAGCCGGCTGGAAATTGAGTGACGAATGTCTATGGCGTTCCATCCACCGACATATGGCCATACCGAACAGATGAATTCCGGGATGGAACAGCACCTCAGTGTACTTATTAGTAATCAACAGGATGATTGGGTGCAGTCGCCACCCCTTGCTGAGTTCTCCGTGAACACTGGAATATCCAAATCTACGAAGTGTTCTCCGTGCTTTGCTGTTCAGGGTGAGGGTCAATGAAGGACGTATTCCAGAGAAGCAACAATATAGAGAGATCAATGACGGTACATGGTGGACAAAGTTCAGGTGACAATGCGACAAGATCAGGAGCACTTGCGGGTTGAGATGAGACGGACTCAAGCAGTAATGGAAGAAGGTGCAAATCGTGGACATATATCGGCACCGTATATACAAGTTGAATCCAAGGTTTGGCTTGATGCTCCTAATATCCGAACCACTCAACTTAATAGCAAGTTGGATTGGAAACGCTTGGGACCTTTCCAGGAGTGTAGCCCAGTGTCACCTTACAACTACGAAACAGAACTGCCTGCATCCATACAAATTCACTGAGTGCAACCCGGATCACTATTGCATCTAGTTGTGGATGATCCATTGTAGGGACAGGTTGTTGCTTGTCCCTCTCCCGTGACGGTTGATGTCGAGGAGGATTATCAAGTTTCGAGTGTGTGTAATTGCCGGGCAAATCGGAATCAGTTACTGTGTTTGATACGATGGACAGGATATGATTCTCTGACTTGGGAACCTGCATAGTTTGTGGCTGGTTTACAAAGGGTTGAGGAGTTCCATCGACGATACCCACTGAAGCCTGGACTATTGGACAATGTTCTCGGAGGACTTCGAAGCTAATGGGGGGGATACTCTCACGGTATTGAGAGATACGAAGAGACTTATGATCAAAGATACTGATATTGGAGGGGTGTGGGAGGAATTGTGTTACACAAAGGCGGAGACGTTGGGAGACGCGGAGGAAGTGGCGGGAAGGTGGTGGTATAACTTATCATGATATGGAAGTGGCGTGAGGTGTTGCGATGTCAGTTAATATGGTGTTGTTGTACAGATAAGATATTGTGTCAGTGGTGTGTAAGCTCATTGAATGAGATTCCGATGTTACATCAGAGCATGAGGAATGGTTTGCAGGTGGCAAAGGAATTGTATATAAAGAGAGTGTTGTCAGCTTTGGAGGAAATCCTTTTCTTCTCTCATTACTCGTTCTCTTGTATAACAAAGTAAGTTACGACTTTGAAACAACTGCGACTCTTGTCTTGTCCTGATTTCTTTGAAACAAATATCGAGCCTCTTGTACTGTTTTCTGATATCACATTATGGTCGCCAATATCACCTACGCCCGAACCTGCCTGTTACATCATGTGGTGAACATTAAGTCATCAATTGTAGATGCGTCAATGCATAATCATCGGACTGTGGGAGCGATGTGGGCTATCTGGCCATTCCTTAGTGGTTTTTCAGAGATTGTAAGAGGATATCGAGTGGGCTTTGCACATTGGTTGCAAGATGGAGTTTGAGGTACGGTGCCGGTTGTACTTTTCTTGAGATGGTCTTCATATATCTACTTGTCGAAGTGAGTGGAGTTGCAGGAGATATGATATATCCAGATCATTGACCTGATTGCCCGTGATTGTAATTGATGCAGATGATATGGCGAACTTGCCACATCCAAAAGTGGATGAGTATCTGGCTGTGTCCAGTTGATGGAGAGAGAGATGGGAAAGCCAGAATATCAGGAGGTATAAAGCATTGTCTTCCTATTCCTGTGAAACGGTTACCAGTCCATGGTGGCTTACTGTTCTTATGTGAAAATCTCGAAGTACAATGACTATTGGCTGAAGATCTTCCTTTACTGAGTTGAATCTGGTGCACTCATTGCACCTATGGTGAGATGGACAAGGATCTATGATACATATAGCTGGAGTATAGATTGCGGTGAGTGCAGTTGTTGGTTTAGCTTGACAGAGCTGGTTGTGATCTCCAGTTGTAGCAAGCAATGAAGATACCATGCCTCTGTTGACATTATTGCATTGATCCCGGGCACGTTGGAAGTGTATGTAGTCAGCCTACATGTGTCCCCAGTGACTGCAGGGGTAGCATGACCACTGGGTGATTCAGAAGGTGTTTGTATGGCTTTCTGCCTGCTGCCTGTTTCTGTGTGCATTAGTGGTATGATGGTCTATTGTATGGTATGTTCATATGTGATTCTCGCGTCTGTATCCTCCACTGCCTCCCAGTCTGCCATGGTCATGGCCGACATCAAGGTTTCCACTATGTGAGTATAGAGTCAGTCCGGTGGGTAAAGTGCTGATTACTTCAGTTAGCAGTGTATATGTAACATATTCGCAGATCACATCAAAGCACCACTAGGCTACCCCGGGGGGGAATCTGCACTGAAGAATTTGGATGGTCATTTCATATAAATTAATAATAGTACTGAATATATGTGTCTTCATGATTGCATTGGTGATATTTGTGGTAATGCTGATAAACTTCTTGCAGAAGGTGATCAGATTGTTAAAGTCCTGCGTGAATGTATTGTCTGGCAACAGCCAAGATGCGGTAAACTTTCACAGATCTTCAGTGTGACCAAGTAGAGTTGCAGCATTGTTGTAACGGACTCTGGGTCGTTCTGACATATCCACGGGGTTGTTGTTATCCTCGCTGAGTGGAAGCGGTTCCTCCCAGCAAACACGGTGTACTAGCATAATCGCTATGTTGGCTTGGTCATACCAGTTTTCTTTCAGAGCATCTAGGGTGACACCACTGCCAAGAGGAGGGAGGAGTTTGAGACCAGCTTTGATGTTATTGACTTTCTTGACGATGTGGACTTGGCGAATCAGTTGCTTCCAGACAGGATAGTTCACTTCAGTCAGCTTGGATATATTGCCATGAATGGCCTTAAATGTGTCATTTGACATGTTGAGAGTGGAGGAGGTCATGGAGGTGACAATGGAGAGTCATAGATGGTGATAGTATTGTGGCTGATGAGCAGGGATGGTTGTGAGTGGGTTAGGGTTTTTGAGGCTCTTAATTGTAAGAGATAGATAGAGTATTTGTACTAAAGATTGTCGCGGGCGCCGGGCTCATAAGCTGTTGCAATAGTGACGCAAGAGAAGCTTGATTGTGTATTCTATCTACAAGGGCCACAAGGCCAATATATATGAGAGTGCAAGTACGGCTGAATGCCATCAGCCCATACCAGAGTCAACAATCATCGCCGGCCATGCGAGACATCTCCGTCTCCGGCCATATAAGACATCTCCGTCTCCGGCCATATAAGACATCTCCGCCTCCGACCATACAAGACATCTCAATCTCCGGCCAGGACACCTCCGTCTCCGGCTGAGACCTGTATATGGAATATTTTCGATAGAGATAGAGAGTTGTGGCCACCGGGCTCATAACCTATTACGATATGGAAGTTGGGGAGAACCGTGTGAGTGTATTCTATGGGACAGAAAAGAGAAGGAGAAAGACTCGAGATATATATAGGAGGCATCGGCCCCTGCAGTAGCACCGTGTATCAGACCTGTGACATGTGTCCGGCACAAGTACCCTGTAACACCCACTGTTGCGCTATGGGGAGAGCCGTGTTCATACAAGTGGTACAGCGAAAAGGAAAAGAGAAAGACTTGAGATATATACAAGAGTGTTGCGTGACTAGTGCTTTAACATAATCCCTATTACAGTCAGTTCATGTTAGGCCAATATATCCAACTCCCACTTCGAGACAAACAACATTGATTCCAAGAATTCAAGATCTCATCGAGGCAGATATTTGGGCTACCATGAAATTGTATCTCTCTAACCATGCAATATCACTAGCGACATCACTAAACAAGGCTACACTTTCGCGTGTTGTTGCTATGGCACCTGTCAGGAGACGTGGGGGTTGTACCAAGGCCCAGTGTGATGAACCGTAAACATGGCGGCAGCAATGGTAAATAGAATTTCCCAGATGCTACGATTAGATCTATATGGACTTATGTTCATTGTAAGTTAATTGCGATGGTGGCCCCAGACTGAGTGTTCGAGTTCGCTGTCACGATCTCCTATACCCTACATATGTTGACACCACCGAAATACTATAGTTTAATCATAGATTTCAGTCTGGGCACTATTTGCACTGCCTGATTGTGTAAGGTGACAGTAACCAGCCGCAAGAACCACGTTCGCCTGTGTATCCACGATCCGGAGCCAAATGTTGATGTGCATTTGGTTCGATGGAGCTATGTACGTTACTCATATAGCCGTGAGTAATATCGGAGGTCAGTCGGATTAAATAACGTAGGCCACGGACAATCTGAAATTTACGTTCGAAAATTTCGCCAATTAAGAGTGAGATCGACTATAAATCTACCAGCAGCTGTGCGGTATGGAGTAAGAATTCTCGCTGAGATTTACCTGAGACTCACGTTCTTTTTATCTTGCTGACACGTTGGGGATGTTGGGTTTTCTTGAGTCATTTTGCCGAAGACTTCCGGGATCGACAGCCCGGGCCGAGCCGAGTTGACGATCACTGCCCGCTAAACTCTAAATACCCACACGTAATGATTTACATCAGGGTACCTTTGCATACAAACAAGAAACTTGGCTAATCCATCCACTTTCGCTTTGTCTTCGATTGATTTAGCATCCAAATAGATGTTTTTAATAGAATTGTTCTCATAGCAACGAACGAAATCGGATGGCGTGATCGTAACGGGAAGGACGCTCGAATCTTCCGGCGCATAGTCAAGTGCGTAGCCTCCCATCAATACAAAATATGCTAATTTCATGCTGAAGTCTTGAATCAAAGGTGACATAATCTCAAGTCCGAACGCGGTTTTCACCGGCAATGCTATACAATCCAGCAATCTTTTCGAAAAGGTAGTGCACGGAGGTTTTATCCCAGATCCTCGTATGGAATCTTCAGAATACGCCGGCGGATCTCCCATACCCAGAGGTATTGATTCAACGAACACCAAAGAACCAGCTCCGGAGTAAACATCCCCATTAACAGCTTAGCAGATTTGAACGCCAAGAACCGACCACCGCCCGGTCTGGTGACAACATTAAGGTGAACGGCAGTCCAGACACACAGTGCGAGAGTAATGACATATGGAAGCACAAGGCCTATAGTTCCGCGACCCCGCAGTTCCGCAACCTATGGCGGTTCTGGTTCCAAAACTGGTAACGCGGAAGTAGGAAAGATGACGGTGGCCGCCGAAAGTATCGTAAGGGGAGTTTCGATTCGGTTTTGTTGTCTTGAATGTTATCAGTAGGCGCACTAGGTCATTCTGGTGCAAAGATGGTGTTTGGCTACTGCACCTCTTCATTCTGGATTGGACAGATCTATCAGGTTGTCGGGTGGACGTTATGGCTTCAATATTTCGGTATTGCAGAGATAGGTGTACGAGTACAGAGGTCAGTCTCGCTTTCCCGCAAAACGCCGTCGTTCAGATAGCAAAGGATAGCTAAGAGTGAACGTGGTGTCGACAGCTCAGACGTGAGGAGCGAAAATCTTGCAAGTCGAGCAAATTTGTTCTGCGTTTCGCCATTTAGCGGTCGTTGTTCGTTTGGCTTGCTTTTTATCTGCAGCTCAAACACAGCCCCCGGCGGGCGGAAGATTTGTTGGCATCAGCCTGCATGTTAGCCTAAATTTAATGTCTCGGCACAGCTATCTTGGACCATTCATGTGCGGCATCCGCACCAACAGCTAATGTAAACATATACTCAGGTTAGGCTGTAGAAGATTGGACGCCCCATTCTGGCAATGGACTTTTGCTGTGGGAGCAGGGTGTTGTACTCGGGTTTGGCAGTTGTTATACCCATTGCTATACCATATCTACTTATGTAGTCAGTTTGTTGTCGTAACAAGCTGGAGAAGGAGCGTTCAATCTTCTACTGCCTGACCCGAGTACACATCTTGTGTTGCTTCGAAGAAGTCTCATTGACCGAAATCGTTTTCGGTGTGGCTAGGCCTCAAGTTCATTGGTCCTGTTGTGACCTATTCGTGGTAGCCGCCCATCCATGGACAGAGTGGTTCCACGAATTGTACCACCATTCATGGACCCATGAATGGGACAGGTGAAAATAAGGTATGCACATTAAAAAATAGCTTCGCCTATAAAATAAGTACTACTGGAGATTTCTTTTACGATTACAAGTGCATTGGCTTTGCTTCGCTTTTACATATCTCTATTTTTTATAAGCCTATTTGCTTTGCGTTGCTGGAATATATCTCATTTATAAGTTTACTGGCTTCGGTGCACTGCAATATATAACTTTACAAGTCCACTGGCTTCACTTCGCTTCTACATATCTCCATTTTATGATAAGCGTATTTGCTTTGCTTTGCTACCATATATCTCATATAGAAGTCTACTGCAGCTGGCTTTGCTGCACTGCTATATATCTCTTTTACATGTCTATTTACTTCGCTTGTATGTATTTTTTTACAAGTTAGCTGGCTTCACTTTGCTATTTTACTGACTTTATCTGTAAATATTTTACTCAGCTAACTTTACCAGTAATTAAATTGCTGGCTGTCAATAGTCCTCTTGGTGGTGCGAATTTAATTTGCATAACTTAATTTTACCTGACCCATTCATGGAACCGCCCTGTCCATTAATGGTACTGCTTGTCCATGGATGGAGTGATTCCACGAATGAGTCGGAACAGTCCCAATTATTCCGCATGTCGCAGTGCGTCGGTTTCTGTGGCATCATTCGTGACCTTCCTCCATCTTCATTTTCCTTGGGACTCACGCGTCATTGCCACGTGACGTTTTGTTGCCATAAACGAGAATGGAAGAGATAGCTGTAGAATATCAGCTAGAGGTGAAAGGTAAAAAGAGAGTCAGGATAACCCGCACGTATGCGAGTCGCCGTAGGTTGCTAGGCTGCGCAGCGGCCGAGTAACCGGAGCAATGAGCAAATGTATTCCAATCCTTTCTACTTCTGTATTGAGATTTGTGAATTTCTTTATCCACCACTCAAGTGTGCTAACCAGATCTTCATATTAACTCCAAAGCTCAGCGACGTTCACATCCTATCGGCGGCAATGCCGCCACCATCCCTTGTGCTAATACAAGTATATCAAAAAAATTGCTGTTATCAGCGAGCATCTAACTTAGCACCGCAGCTCTATTAGTGCCAACCTAGAGCCACACCACCGTGCAACTTATAACGCCATCGATTGCCACGATAAGCACTGCAGAGCGCATATGCACAAGAGCATATTTCTTCTCAACAGTAAGAATTAGTTTCAGGATATTAACGTAATGTGTTTGGCACTCCAACTTCAATGGTATACAAATTCTGGGCGCGACTGTACAATGCATGAATGGAAGACACGAGGACTGAGTATCGATGTTGAGGTAAAATATATCGCGATTCTGCCCTGGGCAATTTGTGGTGTGTCGGTATATGTTTGCATTATTGATCGTGGCGAGCTGTCGCAATGAGGTAGCATCTTATGGCGAATCGAGATACTCATAAGGAGGAAAGATTATAAGATGTAGATAAGATTTCTATCTGTTATAGGTTAACTAATCATCCTTGATTAGTTTGGTACGAAAATTGACATCGTATAGAGCTACTCAGAATAGGTTCCTCCATGCATCGTCACTACATTTTATATAAGTGTAATAACAGGTCGGGACGGTGTATGAAGTTTTTGAAGGTTAGACTGGCAAGACACTGTCACTGCTATGCAGAGCCGCAATGCACTCAGAACTGACACGGGAAGTTATACAGAAATGGGTGGAAACGTTTGCCAACGTACTACACATTTAACCACCGAGTTGTCGACACCGGTTATGCACATAGGCGCGTTGCTCACAGTCTCGGCATTTCATATATTTTATGCGCTGAAAGTTTTCGGAAGTCACAATTTACAACTGTTTGAGATATGACTCGAGCAGGATTATTCTATGGGATCTATTACGAATGAATTAGTGCAAGTTCTCAAATAAGCATTCGAATGTAAGCTTCTAATTCGCAGCCATGTCGAGAGTAAACATCATACGACAGAGGCGCGAATGGCGACGTAATTGTGGATCATTCCCTAGCAAACTCTAAATACTTGATAGCGTTAGTGGTGTCCGGAAGCGATTATAGCGTAGTTGGAAGGGTGCTCAGCATTTGTACCGCGGCTGTGGGTTTGCATCTGAACTTCAAATCTTTGCTTCAAATTCAATAAAAGTCTGTGCACCACCACCATTTATTTATTTACATACTTCCAAGCACGGCAGTAATATACCGTATTGCACTCTGACAGTACTAGAACCAATTCAATTCTTTCTATACTAAGTTCGAATCCGGAACCCTCAAACGGTGGATCTGGGTATGGAAAATCGGTGACTGGCTCAAAAGCTTACCATGAAAGGAGAAATATAGATACAAGGATGTTGCATTGGATAAGACTGGAATGTCAGTAGTTAGCTCTTGTTAGCGTCAGGTTCGATGTCATTCCCAGAGGATATCTTCAGAGCGTATTAGAAACTCGTTGAAGTCCCATTGTAGAGCTTTCCCCTGCCCCCATGAAGTGGCAGTTCTTAAACTTCGCCACCCTCATCTGCCGGTACAGCAGAGGTAATCTATTTTTCTAATACGTCCATTAAAGTACGGCCATGTGCAAGAATTTACTGTATCGTATATTTACATACACCAGAATCGCTGCCATTTTACAATTTCAGACTTTCAGCTGCGCCCAAATACGCGCATATTATCAAGGATCCCAACCATTCGTCTTGTTCATGTAGAGCTATGCCTGACCTTGAGTTGCAATTTTCTTGGCTGAGAATCACTGCCCGTTTTGCCCCAGTGCTTTGAAGTTCCGGGCTCTCTCCCTGCAGGGTTTTACTGTCTTTACAGAAGATGCTTCAAGTTCGGCATTGTTGGAAGAATTGGAAGAAACGACCCGTTTATATCCACCCAACGACACAAAGCGGATCTATTATGGACATGCGGAACGTTAACGATAGCGTTGGGAATGCTGACCGGCTGAGAAGATGTCTAATATTCCTAAGCTAGCCGGCCGGAATTGCTGCTTGCCGGCCAGAATTATACACACCCGACGCCGGTAATACCCGCCGGGCCCTACAATTGTAGCCAACGCCGAGACACGCAAGGGCAAACACAATGTTCACCCTGTCTGGACGGCATGGCTGGGCCCCAACAGACACTTCCCCAGACAGATGGTTGGGAAGCCTGCATATGACTAATGGTAGTGTATATAGTACTGTTACTGAAGTTATCTTATCTGCGTACACCTGAAAAAATATTATCGCCAGCAGACTTCGCTAAGAACAAACACTCTATATCTCATTCCAATATTGACTGCCACATGTTCCTAGCGGCGTCATTCACGGCCGTGTTGCTTCCTTTGATTGTACTTGGAATGCTACTACCAGTGCTTTAATAGCGGACTACAGTGGTTGGTAGGAGATTAAGTGGGTCGGTATGTTTCTGGTTTTCAGTGACTCCCAGCAGTGGTCGCAAAAGTCCAGTCCGGGCAAGACCTTGCCTTTCCCCGGACTATGATTTCCGTCTTGGGGGTTTATGGACTGCTGGACGGTATGTGCCGGCAGGCTTCCGAGTGATGAAACTATGATATGAGTGATGCAGTTGTGACTGAGCGATGTCATCTAATATGCCACCAACTATGATACGTGATCCATACTATAACCTACCCATTTGATCAACCACAGATTGGAGAGCCCATATCACTGTGTTTCAATCGAAATAACTGCAAAACTACAGGTGAACCAGTAGCCCCAGCCCTAGGCGTCACCGCCAGTTGCCCTGATCGAGCACTAGTCTTGCAATATGTTGCCCGTGACTGGACGACGACGTGAGGACCTGGACGGACTATTGGGACCCCTCCTCACCAGTGTAATCATGTCCCTCTACGGCATACCATAGTGTATATATTCAGTGGTAAATCATTGGAGTAACATGCGTAAGCCACCACAGGAGTCGTCGCTCACGCACGAAGACTCGGAGCCCAGTCTCGTAGCAAGGATTTTAGAACATTCCCTTATGGTCGAGTAGATACGGTACTGTCATGTATTTTCAACTTACGCAGCCACCACAGCTTCCCACGGCATCTGCAAAGTCTTCAGCGACTTCAAGATTTTTACCGATTTGACGATGTGGTTGTTCGCAGGCATCTTGTTGTTCGGAGCAATTGCGGTTTGGGATGTACTCAGTTGGTTGCGGTGCTACCATTTTGGAGGGTAAAGTGGTGTGTTCCTACCACCAATATCAGAGAGATACCCGGGAACTGAAATTTCTTATCTGAATTGGCGATACGAATGCTTTGGAATGTGGTCCTAGAACTCGGAACAGAACTATCAGTCAGGACATATTACCGTAATTGTGGGCACTTTTACAGGTGACAACTTCTGGTGATATGTAGAAGGTAGTGATACGTATATACTTTGTAGACTAAGAAATAAGAGATATAGAGGGCAACACTCTATTCGCTTACTGGTGCAATAATACATCAATGCATTTATATATTGGAACGTGTGGGCTGGGCTGCGCGCTGACGTGGTTTGCTAAAGTCATTCACAAGCCGAGAAGCGCTACGCATGTGCGTTCTTGTTTACGATGGGGGTAAGATGACTACTTGCTAGTAGCTGCTCGAAAAACTCTTGCACAGGGCGTATCTTTGCCACCTTAGGGTGCTTAACTGTTACGTTAGACAGCCAGCGGCGGTTATACGTCATAACTGATAGCTAAAGGAATTAATGGCATTTGCATTGCGATTCTACACTGGGCTATTTGTGTGTGGCTGATTACGTACATACTTAAGTAGTTGAGCGCAGCTGATCATCGCGAGCTGTAGAGGGTAAAATCCGTCAGGCGAATCGGGAGAGGTGAGATATAAACGGGACAAATTAGATGGTGACAGATAAGATATCGATACAACAGAAGCTAGCCGGTAATTGTAGATTAGTAGCTTAGAACGAAGATTGACATTGTGTAAACCCTACTCACAATAGGCTTCACCGTGCATCGAAGGGCGACTTTGAAAATTATCGTTTGATAGTTGTGTAGACCTTGATCTAGCCGGTCTATAGATATCCACAGATGGCACAGACTAGGAACAATTATTGGATGAGAATTGAGGGCAAGAAACTTGCGCTTTATAATTTATGTTTTGGATGTACATATCCCAGATATGATATATAATTGTAAAATTCACCGATTTTACAACTACTAAGGGCCAGGAATGAGCAGATATTTGCAGATACTACTAGATATCTACAAATGTCTATGCCAAGATAGATAACAATAGATATCAATAGATATCAGACATGTTGACCGCTGACCTGGCCGATCTACGCCAAGGGCAGCGTCGCAGGGGTGACCGGGCCGGGCCGGACTAGGACCCATAGATCACTCGGCAGTCGACCTGACCATTTGGGAACACTGACCATTTGGGAACACTGACCAAAATTCTTCGAACTATTTGTTAAAATGACTCGTCGAAATCGCTGCAGCCTGAGACTGGATCCACGGCGGTGAGCGACATCAGATTGTCACCGCTAAGAATTAACCCAGATTTTCCTATATACTGTCTCAGCAATTCACCGTTCTTGCAGGACTCATGAGTCTTCCGAGACACGTTGCCCGATCGGGAATGAAGCTGGCGACAGTGTTGCTACTGTTATCCGTTGGGATCCGGGATTGTCCGGAGTGGCGGTTCTGAATGATCCAATCCCGATCAACACGTTCCGCAGATCGACATTGATTCTGGCCGGTATCTGTGCTGATTGCGGATTGCCTTGATTTATTACGCTCGAGTTTATTCTTGCAAAGAACATCACCACATTCTCTCGTTAATCGGCAACATACTCATCGCAACACCCTGGTACAGGCGCTGAAGCGAGGACAAATATCCTTAGCTCAGTACCACATGTGACCCAGCGAATACACATAAATGCATACATACTACGCCAGCCCACGCCGCTTTGAGAATAACTAGGAGCGGTGCTTTAGCTAAAGACTGCAGCGGTAGGATATTTCTGGTTTTGGGTCACTTGCCAATAGCAATTCTGCCACTGCACGCTATTTCACGCTGAAATATTTTCCCCTCATCCTGCTACAACACTTCCAGAAAGAGTCGGTAAGTTTCTCCACACCTGCACATATGTTTCCGGATATGGGATCTTGGTGTTGGGGTCTGTCGAGGTTGTGCTGTAATCATTTGTAGTACTACTATCGCGTGTACATAAATTGAAGTGTTTCTTACCACAAACCTCACGAAGATACCCGGAAGCTTGAAGACGTTTTCCGTAATAGCGATGAGAAGACTATGGAATTCGTCCCTGGGATACGGAACAATGTTTTCGGTCAGGAATTTTATCGCAGCAACCAACACTTACACATCTGACCACTCCTAGTATTGTTGAGAGCAAAAGAGAAAGAACGAAGAAGCTCAATTGTCTGTCGATCCAAAGAGAAGGAAAACTATGGACTTATATACGAAAGAGAGAGAAGGAAAACTCAATGCCGACTGCCAAAGCCGGAGCCCAATGCCGAGTACCAGTGCCGAGCCCTCCTCCTCACCATGGGGGCAGGCGAGGCAGGCGGGGGCAGGCGAGACTGGTGGTGGCAGGCGAGGCCAATGGGGGCCGTAAGCCACCGGCCTCATGCCCGAGCCCGCCAGCACCGAACACTAGGGAAGCCACCGGGCCAAACCCCTAGTCAACAAGTATTTCATTTTTGACAGTACCGGTACGTTTATATTGTGTACTAAGAGAAGACAGAGCTAGTTGCGCAGTTACATAACTATACTGCTGCGAGATGCTGTCACTTCATATATGTGAGCGGGGCGGCCAAGCTGTGCGATTTTTGGGATTGGACAAAGGAAGTCTTTTGCAAGGCGAGCGAATGGATTCCTTCACCATCACGCCACTACCACCTCCTTCTTTCTTTAAACATTATTCGACATCCGGTACATTCTACTCGTTGTGATTCCGACATGTCAAGTGACATTTTCGAACCATGGCGACGGCGGTACCGATCCTTATGAGTTCGTTGCCTAAGTATATTTTGCATATACGCTTTCATCGTCACTTTAATATTAGAAGCAGGTATTCCCATTCCATAACTGTTCACCTCACCCAATCCATCAGTCAATCGGAATTCCAACACATATATCATATGATAAGGGCTAGGGTTGTCTTCTCAGCCCCGCTGGTGCATTCCTGATTAAGATCGGCGTAAGATGATCATTAGTAGCCGGTACCTATTCCAGAAATTCTTGGCTAGAGAGAATTCATTGCCGTCTTGAGGGTGCAGAATAACTAAGTTAACCCACTAGCGGAGGCTGTATGTTTGAGCACTAACTGATGACACAGCCGCAAATCTGCCCATGGGATGAATAGATTATGCTGAGATAAACCTACTAGTGCTCTTCATACCTCCGAAATTTAATGTATGTCTACACGGCTAGGGAGCTTCGTGGCTTAACCTGAATTCGAGCCGGTATCATCAACTAAGCTCAATTCCGACACTATCGCATACATGACTTATTGTCCGGTATCATAAATTCAAGGCACAAAACTACATTAGAACAAGTTGAATTGCTGGAAAAGATATCAAAAAAGATAACGAATCTAGTTATCCGTGTTGCCTTGTGCGCAGTGTTCCCAACAGGCCCGGGAGATCCAAAAGGCCTGCGGGCCTGCCTGCATATACAACTTCATGCAGGCCCAACAATAGTAAGCCACCGCCACGGTTGCAGATGCTGGCTAGCTATGCTATTTCGAGTGTATCTAGTATCGCAAAGCCCGGCCGGCCCGGCCCATTGGGAACACTGCTTGTGCGGACAGCTAGAGAAAACCCCTTGATTAAGAGGTGTGAAATCATAAACCATGAACCGTAAAGAAAGCATCGAAAGCTCACAAACTGCAAAAACGTCTATTCCTTGGCATAGGGGAAAACTAAACTATGCGTTAAAAATGGGGCCAATAATTATTCCAAGGAACCGTCTCAAAAGAACCGTGCGGAAGACTCCTCAAACTAATAAACGACTCTACCGCAAGGAATATTCTGGCTAAAACAAAACCAACGCTACCAACTCCTACAAAACTTACTCCAAGCATGGTACCAGTATCACTTTTCAGCCAATCTAAAAGCCAGCAGTATCCGTATTGATCCCACACAAAAAATATGACTCTTATACACAAAACCGCCAGAGGAACGAACGTTGTCGCAATGATTGCTGAGAATTTCCACAGGATGCTCTCCAATACTGTGGGGAAGTGCGTGTTCCAAGCGGCTATGTGCGCTCCCCCATAGCAGGGAAAGTCCGGACAGAATGAAAAATGTTTCCCACGAAAACATACTTTTCCTTACATAGCCATCTGGTTTGATCATTCGAGCTCTATCGGTGATATAGGAGCCCCGTATCTCTCGGGCGAGAGCCCTTGCACGTTTCATCTCCGTACTTTCGGTATCTTGTGCTGTCGGCCATAGGTTGAACGTCTCATGCCAGTTACCATATACCGAAATGAGGTATTTAAACTTTCGAAAAGCTCTCCATTCGCTATTGTACGCACGCCAGAATGCTATCCAACGAGACCTGAAAGCATTATGATCATACATATCTGGCCAATCTTCCTGCAGGCTAAATTTCTGCCAGAATACTGACCAACGAGACCTGGAAGCGATTTTTGGTGACATAGATGGTGCGACATCGAGCATATATTCCGGGGTTTTTTCGGAAGGATTCATTGTCATCGAAGAGGGATGATTCACTTCTACGGCACCGATTTCGCTTGGATGAATTGGTACGTTCGCTAGTAGCTGAAAACATGCTGGGGATCCCACGGTTGCATCTAATTCTGTCGGCTCATGTTGGTTACGGGGAATCTCCCCAGGTTCAGATGCAGCGAGGCTTGATGATTGTGCGCTAGAGTCATGGTGATTTGTAGCTGCAATACGCATGGTTGCATTGCTCACACCATTGATTTTTTCTCCCAAATCTATGGGATACCGTACATCCATTGGTTTATTCCACCAAAACACATACATTAACACAGCACAAAGAACATGCATTATGGTATGCAACTCTAAAAGCGGCAACGGTAACCCGCTAACGAGGCGCCCAGCTCCCTGCCCAACGAGCCACTGTTAGCAATTAGTAGTGATTACAGAATTCATAGAAATTCAAATATGCGAATGGGTTTAAGATTGGCGCGACTCTAGGGGGATATATACTAACCAACGCTTGCATGCAAACAAGGAATTTTGCCAATCCATCTGCCTTAGACTTGTCTTCAATTAATTTGACATCTAGGTAATGTTGCTTGATTTTGCTGTCTTTACACAGCGAAATAAAACCTTGGGGCGTAATCGTCTTTGGAAGTATCTTGGGATCTTCCGGGGCAAAATCATGAGCATAACCACCCATCAATACAAAAAATGCTAATTTCATGCTGAAGTCTTCGAACATCAGTGTCACCCCCGAGGTAGTCGGCAAAGGCGCCTGGTTCGCCAATTCAATGGGGTTATCCGGCGGTTGTCTACGGTGTCTATGGGAATGTATCGCTCGCACACGCTTGTGGAGCACCCGGGCCTCCATATATTGATTCAAAGAACACCAAAGAACCAACTCAGGAGTGAACATCCCCATCATGACCCAGGCGAATTTGAAGGTTAAGACCCGGCCAAAGCTTGGTCTGGTAACAACGTTGAGGTGAGTGGCAGTCCAGACACACAGCGTGTGTAATGACGCATGGAAGCACAAGACCTATTGTCCCACGGCCCCGTGGCTCCGCGACCCATGGCGGCTCCGGTTCAAGAACGGGAAGTGCGGAAGTGAAATGAATTAACGAAGTGGCGGTGAATACCTTAAAGGCGGTGTGGATTCGACTCTGCCGGCTTCAATGTTGTCAGTGAGTGCAATCCTCACCTTGGTCTATAAGATGGATTTATCAACCGTACATCATTCCTGATGGAAGCAGTCAGTAAAAGCTACAGTAAGGCATGGATGCGTTGTAGTCGGAGTTACTAGGTGTTTGGTACCCGGGAAGTTGCGGATCACTAAGTACGTGCGGTAGCGATATGGTATACGATGGATTGTGTTGATGTCAGGCACTCTACCACGGGGTATAGAAGTAAAAACATGTGAGTAGTCTCAGAACTCGAGTTACAAGAGCGAGAGCACCGCTTTTAGTCTTCTCTGCCGATATGATGTGCCCCACTCTGCGGTTCTTGGCGGGCGCATTTACCAGCAAAGCCTCAGTTCGTTCCGCAAATGTGGTTCCCCTCACTAACGAATGATGGCTACCAGTTGTTGGCATTGCCAAGCCGAATATTCAAACTCCTCCTACATGTCTTTGATTTGTACCCCCGACAGCCCACCTGGCAACGCATGCAGGGTGTCAGACACATTGCATAAATAAAAATACACTTTAAGCAACCACTACATTCCGTTGGAATGTGTTCTCTGGTGGGCAGCAGACGGAGAAGATAGTAGGCATGGAGGAATGAGACAGTTGAGGAATGCGGGAGGCTGAGCATATCACACAAGAAAAGATGCGTTAAAACAAGGCGAGATATCACGAATAGAGAACCAGGGCCTCGGCAACATCAGAAGAAATCATCCTGAGAGGTGATGTCAACCGTCCCCGGCCGACATCCATTATCCCGGCGGATACCAAGTATTAAGGTGTTTGACATGGCTTGATATGAGTGAACCAGCGTTAATGAATAGAGTTTAATGTTACATAGTGTGGGTATATTTGAGATCAGTGAAGTCAACCGTCCCGTCCGTCCGGGATCACTGCGGACGGGGACGGACGGCGAAGTCGCCGTCCGTCCAAGGGCAGGACGGAAACGGCGCCGTCTTTTTGAGGCAGGACAGGGACGGACGGCAATGACGGTCAACTAGCCGTCCCCGGCCGTCATCGACCGACATCCATGGATCTCCTGCATTGTACATTATAAAATCTCATACAACTAGTTAAATCTACTTTGACCTCGAAGCAAGATCATTCAGCATCTGCTCCATATTGACCATGTCTGACTCTGTTGCTCCAAAGATTAAGCCTTGTTTCACCCAGGATTTCAGACACTCAGCAGCCTCAATGATATCATCACCCAAGCGATTTCGTAGGTCACTGATCAGTAGCTTCGCACTGCTAAATAGACGCTCTGGTTCATCTGACATTGCTGGAATACTCATCATCTCAACACCCATTTGAGCAAGAAGTGTCTGGCGCGGATCATGCTCTGAGTGGGTGTATGTTCAACCTTTATATACACCTAATTCACACCTACTCATGCTATAGCACTGTACCTAGATACAAGTGTCACAGCACCCTTGGCATGGGTCCATATATATCTCTTACCGCGTGGTCTCAGGGGTATTTTCGATGTCATCTACATTCATACTGCAACCGCCCGATGTCGGCCAGGGACGGTGGATGACTGCCGGGGACGGCAAAGTCGACGTCCCCGGCAAGTCCCCGGCCGTCATGCCGTCATTATGGAGTAAGGACGGGACGGACGCCCTTGGCGCCGTCGCGTCCGTCCTGGAGAAATCTCAGACGGCCCACCGTCCCCGGCCGTCCGACGGGACGGTTGACATCACTGTTTGAGATTTTGTATAATTCAACTCGTTTTACTACTTGCAAATTTCATCGTCTATAGATAGCTGCCGGGGACGGCCAAGAACGGTATGTGGCGTCCCCGGTATATGGAGTTTCCAGTATGTTGCGTTTCTGGTATGTGGCGTTTCTGATATGTGGCATTTCCGGCCGTCATTTCCGTCCGTCCCGTCCTGAATCGTACGGACAGCGCCGTTTCCGTCCTACCCTCGGCCAGACAGTATGTCGCCGTCCCGTCCCCGTCCTGATTGATCCCGGACAGACGGGACGGTTGACCTCACTGTAACGGGGTAATAATAGTTGAATGATAACGAATTAGGGAATATGTTCAAGTTAGGAAATTCTTTCTAAATTGAGCTTTAAAAACTTCAATTGTAAGGTGATTATTGAGACATTGGTCAAAGTGAATACAGTGGGGTGGGCAGAAAAGGTAAAACTGGCACATATTAATCGCTTCTATCTACTTATGGCTAGCTTTATTAGTTCTACTCTATCTTATTACTCCAAGAATGTTGATCAAACCAGAGGGCTTCACATTTAGCTGGTCTTTTCCGAGTCTGGAACCAGCGGATGTTCGACATCGTCTCCGAGTTGGGAACCATCGGATGTTCGGACAGTGAAATCAACCGTCCCGTCCGTCCTTGGGCCAGACAGAGACGGTGCCGTCTTTTTGAATGTGGATGGGGATGGACGGCAAAGACGGCCGGGGACGGTGAAGTCACCGTCCCCGGCAGTCATCCACCGTCCCCGGCCGACAACGGGCGGTTACAAAATATATTTAGATGAAATTGAAAATGGCTCTGAGAGCGCGCTGTAAGAGATATAAATAGATGCGGAGCCTGGATTGTCCATTGTAATATTCAGAGTATTGAAGAATGGATGGTTGATAAAGAAAAGTCTGGATGAGTGGGTATATCTTCAACCTGTATATA
>Ga0307512_10003204_pt1 | contig 19373 bp, 31 predicted proteins | sample 14_EM_MG_FD_200267 | JGI IMG/M metagenome (GOLD analysis project Ga0307512, IMG submission 200267) | Populus trichocarpa ectomycorrhiza microbial communities from riparian zone in the Pacific Northwest, United States - 14_EM | ecosystem: Host-associated > Plants > Roots > Unclassified | place... | reverse complement strand
GGAAGGGGGAGACGATCCAAGGAAAAGAGAAGACGCACGATTGAATCCGATTGAATTGCTTGGCTGAAGAGTGACGGACATGTTTTGTGGTGGAGGGTGAGGGGGGATGAGGGGTGGGGGGTCAGGGATGAGAAACGGGGACGCGAGGAAAGCAAGTGGCGAGCAAGGCAGACGCAGGCAGGCAGTGCTTACTAATACTTATCCGTCCTCTGGTCTGTCTGCAACCAACAGGACCGATTCGTCGAGTCGAGGGCGAGTGCAGGAATGGAATGAATGAAAGGTGAAAAGCTCAAGCTATTTCTATATCATTCCCATCATCAAACACCATGGTTTCCTCGCGGTCTCCACGCGCATACACACATACACCTCTCTTCTATCATAGACAGACCCATACACGTGGTCGCATCACCCTATTATAACACGCGCCATGAGGCAGCCAAGTCTTGTCACTCAAATCTTGGGTGCTTCATTTTCGCTGATGGAGAGGTGTGATCCAAATCAAATGGGAGTAGAGTGTAACTCTAGTTTGTGCTTTGTTCCTGTTGCCGCCCTTTGTTTAGGCCGTAATTTTCCTGAAACTTTTTGCGCAATTTTTTGACGGCGGCGAAGCTGGTCTCGCTCGCTTATTTTTGATCCATTTATTCGTTTGTCCTCCGACCCTAATACCCCACACTTTTTCTCTTTTATCATGTCCTGGAAACTTGGAAAGAGTAAAAAGGCCACTCTCACCGCCGACCGTGATGACGCTGCGTCCACTCGTTCGATAACCCCGACACCAGGCGACGACAAGCCACGCTTCCGCACCGGCATCCTCTCCATCCGCGTCCTCTGGGCAGAAGGTCTTTCCGTCCCCCAGGGTACTTCTGTCCCAGCCGTCGTTCAAGCCGCGCTCTCCTCCCAACAAGCAAAAGTAGCCGCCTCCATTTCACCAGCCAGTGTCTCCCAGTCTAGGCTCGCTGCTCGAGGCAAACGCGACAGCATACAACGCACACAATGTTGGTGGCTTCCATATATCGTCATGGAATTCGAGGTCAACCAAATCCTCATCACTCCCCTCGGCGGCGAGCTCGAAAAACCACTCTACATGTATCAGGCACATTTGTACGCGAGTCTCTCACCACTTTTACTAACAATGACGAGGACACTTATTTGTCATACTTTTGTCATACAGTGATGTGTCTCGTAATTCTGAGATATCCTTGCAGTCCTACTTGCGCAAGGAAGAGCCAAAACGAGGCGCAGATGATGACATGGGCAACGATGTTTTCCTCGGGGGCATCAAATTCACCCCAGACTTTGACAACGTCTCCACCCAGGACCAGTGGTATGATCTCAACGGTGGCAGTGGCAAAATTCTTGTTGGCGTTTCCTTCCAGCCAAGCAGCGTGCGTAGCCCTTTTCATTTCGTCATTCTCGCAATAGACTTGTCATTTAGGGACACCCACTTACCATCGACGATTTCGAATTGACTACGGTCATCGGCAAAGGCAGTTTCGGCAAGGTTATGCAGGTCCGCAAACGGGACACGCAGCGTATTTATGCTTTGAAGACCATTCGCAAGGCCCATATTGTGGATCGTGGAGAGATCACTCATACCCTTGCGGAACGTCTCGTCCTCTCCCGGGTGACGAATCCTTTCATTGTACCACTCAAGTTTAGCTTTCAGTCGGAGCAGAAGTTGTATCTCGTGCTCGCGTGCGTGTGCCATTTAAAGGCCTTGTCACGTTTCACTCCCTGATCATCACTACAATCTAGATTCGTCAATGGAGGAGAGCTCTTCCACCACCTCCAGCGCGAACAGAAGTTTAACGAGGAACGCAGTCGCTTCTACAGCGCAGAACTCCTCCTCGCCCTCGAGCACCTCCATGATCTAGATGTCGTCTATCGGTAAGCATTATTGAGCCTCCACGAGTGTTCCCGATCAGAAATATTCACTATCGATCATCCATCCCTATAGCGACCTCAAGCCGGAAAACATCCTTCTCGATTACACGGGCCATATCGCCCTTTGTGACTTTGGATTATGCAAGCTCAACATGAAGGATAACGACATGACAAACACTTTTTGCGGAACGCCGGAGTACCTCGCCCCCGAGATCCTCAACGGTGCCGGGTATAGTACGTGGCCCGCGTTCCCCCTTCTTGCAATGTAGAGCTAAATATGGCATCGCAGACCGGACGATCGACTGGTGGACTCTTGGCGTGCTCTTGTATGAAATGCTCGTCGGCCTCCCTCCATTCTACGATGGTGCGTCCCCCAAACCACGTCTGGGGTTTTAAACCTCTCCTTGCATGCGGGCTCATGCCCGAGTAACACATTTCCTTTTTGTCGCTTCCAGAAATCACCGACAAGATGTACGAAAAGATCTTGCGCGATCCGCTCCTCTTTCCGGACGAGGTTTCGCCAAGAGCGCGATCGATCCTGACCGGCCTGCTCACGCGCGACCCCGCGCAGCGTCTGGGCGTCAGCGGCGCCGACGTTATCAAACGCCACCCGTTCTTCGAGAAGATCGACTGGCAACGCCTCGCTCAGAAGAAGATCCAGCCGCCGTTCAAGCCGTCCGTGCGCAGCCCCGTGGACGTGTCCAACTTTGACACCGTCTTTACGGCGGAGAAACCCCTCGACTCGGTCGTCGAGGGCTCGCAGCTCTCCCAGACGGTCCAGGCTCAATTCGAAGGTACGCCCCCCCCCCCGTACGTTTCCGATGAAAAAATACCCTCATCTAACTTGTCGGGTCCGAACCTCCCTCCCCCACCCCCCGTACGTTTCCCTTGTTTGTTTTGTAGGTTTTTCGTACAATGCGCGTGGAATTGCCGCGCATGCGGATTGATGGTTGAGGGATGGACCAGATCTAGCCCTTCACCCTTCACCCTCACCGTACTACGTTCTCCTCCCACATCGCTCAGCCAGCCACCTACAGTAGTTGTCAGACCTCCCCCCCGTTTTTTCTCCCTCTCCGGTCTTTCGCAGTTCGATCACCCTCCTTTTGTGCCATATGCTTCCCAGCGTATCCCGTTGGTGTTTAATAGTCCCTTGTGTTTTTTAGGTTACTAATCCCCATATCGCTCATTACTCCATCGTTCTCGCGTGTATGCTTTTGCCCGCGCTTGCATTACATATCTAATCCCATACCCGCTCGCGTAAAGTACTCGCTCCTGTTATAGTCCCTCGTTTGTCCATGTCATACATACTACTACGTTCCTTCTCTCCCACCTCATCCCTCAATGGAGTTCTGCTTGTTCTCGCGATATTGCGTTGGTTGAAAAATACGGAATGCATGTAAATTAAGCTTTACGTAGTCTACTACAAGTCCAGGAGGTGCTCGCTCTAGGCGACGATGTAATAATACAGGGCCCAGGCCCAGCCCGCGAACCCACGCAACCGCCGCGCACGGCGCCCCTCGTCCTCGTGCTTGTCAAACGGTTCATCCTCGTGCTCATCGTGGTATAAATCTACACGCGACACATCAACAAAGTCGAAAAACGGCCGCGCGGTCGGGTGGCTTGTTGCTGATGATGATGACGTCGTCGGTTGATGTTCGGAAAGGGGTGCTTTGAGCACGCGGTGGACGACAAGCCAGAGGATGTACATGAGGGCCATCACGAGCAACTCAACATAAAACGACAAAAAGTCGACCGCGGAGAAGCGCGGGATGACGGACGGCCAGCCTTGGACTGCGCAAATGTGCCCCAAAAACGCGGCACGACGACAAGATCGGGAACCAAACCGGTTATTAATAGTTTTTTACTTTGGTCAGCTTCTCGATAAAACACGGTTATGAAAAGGGCGATGGGGAGAAGGAGGTAAGGGACAAGAACTTGAAGATACGCACGGAGGATAATGGCTACCATGGACGCAACCTGGCGTGGTACAGAACCAACGGCATGGTCAGCGAAAAACGTGGTGAAAGGAGAGGGGGGGAGCTGAAAGGGGGAGAGAGAAAAGGTTGATGCGTACCACAAAAGGAGGGCCCCATGGCCATGTCCAGCGCACCCGGAACTTCATCTCCGAGAGCGGCCTGCCTTGCTTCTTCCACGCGGCGCGAAAGCGCCACGACGCGATCCCAATCGACAACCACGCGATCTAGAGTTACACGCCACGCGGCACGGCACGGGGTTGTAAAGAAGCAAAGGAACGCGCATACACATCAGCGCATTGCACCACGCCGCTTCGCGTGGCACCCGGCCTTCTCCCAGGCCAGGGGAGTAGTGAAAAACGTGAGACCACGCACGTACCTGATTGGACACGCCGACGAGATTCTGAAGCCACGCCCACAGCTGGCCGTTCCCGACGTACGAGCTGCCGAAACACAACGCGCTGACGCTGCTCGTCAACAGCATCGCGGGAAGCGGCACGCCTTCGCGCGTCGTCTGCGCGAACAAGGACGGTGCCTGAGAGACTTGGGCGAGCCCGTAGAGTACGCGCGTGCCGGCAAAAAGCGCATGATTGCCGGCGGAAATTACAGAGCTGAGAATGACGGTATTCATAAGGGATGCGGCGGCGGCTGCAGAAATGAAATATAAATATGCGAATTGTCGGGGACATAAGTAAGCAGCGTGAATAACGCACTGTTTCCAAATTGTTTGAAAACGATCGTGAAGGGCGATGTCGTCGTGCTCTTGTTGGAGAGATTCGGATAGTCCCACGGAACTACGATTGAGGATCAGGAACACGTCAGAGGTAAGTTAATCGAGGTAAGGGTTCACCATTCAAGCCAATTACTGCGATACTCAAGAGATAGAATAGAAGGATGCTGTAGAACGTGTCAACCAGAGGAAGAAAATACCTTCAACAGTGATACGCACCGCCAAAACACAAACTTGACAATCCGAGGCATGTTCTTACTAGGGCTCTTCGTTTCTCCAGCAGTGATACCTAGACCCTCTGTCCCACCGACTACACAAAGGAATATCAGTATGTAGTTGGAGACTAACATAGAATTTCTTACACGCAAAGCTGGCAGTAACGAAGACATGGGCGAATCCACCTATTCCGCCCACGAATGGCGCCCCATCTCTAGTCCAGTTCTCAAACCCGATGAAATGGTGATCGCGATTGTTCCCAACGTTGACAAGGATGCCGACCAAGATAAAGATCACGACTGTGATAACTTTAAGTGAAGCCAACCAATATTCTGCGTTTTTTGGGCGTCATAAGAATGAGCGTGGTCCAAGAAGATAGGGAAGTTGTACTCGCCTAGTTCTCCGTACGCTTTGACATGGAGGGCATTAACAAATAGAATGAACGCCCAGAGTACGACACTGAAGATCCATGTATTGTCGACGTCCCAAAATTCCAATACTAATTGAGCGGCGGTGAGGTCCGAGGCGACGGAGATGGCAGCGTTGAACCAATAGTTCCACGTGAGGGCGAATCCGTAGGCCGGGGAGAAAAACCTGGTGGCGTAGGCATTGAAGGACCCTATGTGCAAATGAGGTCAAGGTCAAGGCGACGATTACCAAGAAAGGACAGTGATCAAAATGCGGAGGTCGGGTCGGAGGTAAACGGCAACTATTTCATGCCGGCGGGACACGGTGGAGAAGATGTTCTCCCATGTTGCCAAATGCGACTTTAGGTATACATAGAGTACGAGCTCTTTGCGCATATATTTGGCACGAGGCACCGCTCCCGGAACAAAACGTGACCGAGCTTGTTTATTGAGGGACTCACCTGCGACGGGATACTGCGTTGCCATCTCACCAAGGAGGAGTAAAGTGATATAAACGACGAATCCGACGACGGAATAGCAAATTAACATGGTTGCTGGGCCACCTTGAGCCAGAGACCTTCCGGTGCCCAAAAAGAGGCCGGTGCCAATGGTGCCTGCGATGGCAATCATCTGCACCTGGCGAGAGGACAAGCCGCGGTGGAGGGTGCTCGGAAGCGTGTCAGCCGACGTTGTGGGGAGCACGCCCGCGAGGCCTTCGTCGTCATCTTGGAGGCTGTTGCGGAGTGGGGGACCTTTGCGAGTCCTCGGAGGTTTGATTGTGCCATAACTGGTGAAGTGGTCTGACGGGGAGGCAGACATGGGTGAGCACAAACAAGAAACGAGGCCTCACGGGTTTTGGTTGTGCTATCTGTGTGTCCAGAATTCCGTGATAGTGCCGGTGATGCAATGGTTCGTGGCCTCACTGGCCCCAATTACCCCAAACGGGTTGTGCTGGATGACGCCATCGCCATCGTCGCGATAAGGCGTCATTCGTGTTTCACACACGATGACTCGATGTAGTGTAATCCATACCGCCGTAGCACATCCGGCCATACAGAGAGCATCGCAGACCGAGGACCAAGTCTATACAGTACGGCTCTTATACCAGTGGAAGTATCCAGTTGTACGTGTACAATACGTAACTTCCAACTGTGGCCAGCTGTCGTCATAACCTTCACTTGACTCCGGATGGCCACAGTGACGCACTACATCAGGTCCGACTACGATCCAGAGGTCGACAAAGATCGTTTGTTGAAAGAAACAGGTCAATCGACGGAGGACGACGACGTCGACCCCTGGCAAACCGAATCTTCATCTGCTGGCTTCCACAACTCACACCGTCTAGCCAACGCCCCAAAGTTCGTCCCCGCCGTCCTCTCTTACGATGAATGGGGAACCGCTGCCACCCCTTCTCGCGCTGAGCCTACTACACTACCACACGGTGGTGTAGCAAACTGGTACAGGTCTCTCGGCCGACAAGGTGCTACTGCCAGCTCCAAACAGCAGGAGCAGGAGGAACAGTCGCAACCCCCGTCTCATAGCGACCCCGCAGTCCACCGAAGCCCCGAAGCACGCCCAGAACCTTCCACACCATCGTCATCGCCCATATCCCCATCCATCACGCGTCCAGCTTCTTCCTCCGCTAGCCCCGCCAATCCCGCTGCCGCTCTTTCGTCATCGGCTCGGCCTGCACCGCCAAGCACACAACGCCGAGTGGGCCGCGACTGGTTCATCGCACGCGCGATTTCTCAATCACAATCCGCATCTGCCCCACCGACGCCCCGGCCGCCCAGGAGCGGCAGTAGCAGCTCACTCGCGGACATCCTTGCACGCCATCCGCCATCCACCAATGCGCAGCCTTTCCGACCACCGGTCTTTCTCCATCTGGGCCCATCGAACAAAGGACGGGCCATGCTGCAGAACCAGGGATGGTCCGAAGGCGAGGGCCTCGGCACCGGCAATAGTGGCCGCAGCGGAATTGACGCATGCAACGACAGTATGAAAAAGGAGCAGAAGGCGAGGAAGAGGTCCAGGCTCGACCGTCCATCATCACCACCACCTTCATCACAGGAGCAGCCTGAGGCAACAGAAGAACACATTCTAGTGGGCGGCTCATATGATGACGATGACTTGATCATCGAAGTTCGGAAAAAAGCCCACGTGCCCACCATCGATCTCACGCACTCCGACACCGAAGAAGATGAAGATGAAGAAGACGACGATAACGACTCCCCTGCTCCTCCTGTATCTACGGACAACCACCCCACGGGGCCCACTTCCACCTCCACTTCCACTTCCACCACCGCTTCGGATACCTGCGGTACCCAAACCGCTCTCCTGACACCCCTCCCCACGATCCTGAAATCTGACCGGCTCGGGATCGGCCTCAAAGCCAAGACAGAGGGCCCGCACCGCTCCTCGGTCAAACGCGTGACGCACAACGCCGCAGCGCTCGCGGCGCACCTCAATGCCGCCGAGGACATGCGCCGCACCCAGCGAGAGCTCGGTAAGGGCCGCAGGGCGTTCGCCCGCGCAGAGCGCGTAGAGAGGGAGAGGAGGCAGAACATGATGGCCTACCTGAGCGAACCCTGAAATTTTTTCTGTCTGTCCGTGGCGGGCACCCCTGCCCCAAGCAATACGACGACTACTGTACTGTAGTACTGGTAAGCTCCTCGGGGCCGAGGCCGGTGGATCCATTCTTCGGTTTGTGTGAGTTCGCGAGGCCTTCGATGGGTATCTCAGTTGTAATATTGTATTGTAAGTTTCACTTTGTTCTTTAGATCGTTTGTGAGATGTATAGACACAGCTGTTAACGTATTGAGATTCGATTGCTCGTCAACGATTGTGACGAGAAAAAAAAGACGCATGGCACACTTCGAGATGAGAAAGAAAAAAGAACTCTATGCATTGTACATTAGTAACATATCAATGAAAATGGGTTCGCTTTGTGGACAGCAATCTCGCGCAGGTTTATCAATGATGTGGAGATAAAGCAAGAAGCGTTAGAGTGACTTGGAGCAGACATTTTGTGGAGAGTACGGAGAGGGGATAATGGGAGAAAGGTAAGAGGAGGTTGATCAGTTAATTATGAGGGCATCTCTCACGATGACAAAGGACAGTGAATGGCATTGAGCGTGTAGTGATCATTACACGCAAGAGGAGGACAGCATATCCGAGGTAGTAGCGAGCTTAAATCATGCTATCCTACTGAAATTATCAAGGTATATTCCTCGCCTTCCGCGGGGAGATAATCTACCTCGAGTCCCTGAGAGTGGACCCATCCTGTCTCTCCGTCCCAGGGAGTGGTCCACTATGACATAAGAAACCAAATCAGACGCCAGACAGGGCTATCCAGGAAAGGACCCACGAGGTCATCCGGAGGGATGGCGGCCTTCTCTGGGGGAATCAACATGCTCTGAATGAGGAACTTGTCGTTACATTTCGCATTCAGTGGCGGTTCTTCTTTCATTGCTAGGAGCATCACTTTGGGCACGTCGGGTCAGCCCACCGCGTTGAATACTAAAAGATATATTGTACCTTTAATTTCAACCGTCTGGCCAGGATCGACTTTTCCGAAGATGGGCCGTACGGCGTACAGCTGGGGATACAGATGAGGCGTGCCTCACTTTAAAAGACGAGAAGGGCGCACCCTGACAGCGGTCGTACTGACTTTGAAAGATATGGGATCGGCATTGGAGTTTGTGATGTTCAGGGAACATGTCACGTTCTGTGTCAGAGGACCTTAGAGGATGACGAACGTGAGAAAGGAAGAGAGGGGAAAGGACCCAAGGAAAGAAGCAAAGACGCACGATTGAATCCAAGGGAATTGCTTGGCTGAAGAGTGATCCGGTGGAAAAACTCATCTCCCACGTCGAGGGGTTGGTCTTCCGGGGGTAAATAATTTACCTTTACTTTCTGAGAGTGAAAATTTCCTGTCTCGAAACCAGTGGTCCACTATGACATAAGAAAACTGAATCAGACGCGAGGCAGGGCTATCCAGGAAAGGACCCACGAGGTCAGCCAGAAGGATGGCGGCCTTCTCTGGGGGAATCAACATGCTCCGAACGAGGAACATGTCTTTACATTCCACACTCAGCGGCGGTTCTTCTTTCATTGCTAGGAGAATCACTTTGGGCACGTCGGGTTAGCCCACCGCGGTGAACACTAAAAGATATATTGCACCTTGGACTTTAACCGTCTGGCCAGGGTCGACTTTTCCGGAGATGGGCCATACGCAGTACAGCTGGGATACAGATGAGGCGAGCCTCACCTTAAAGACGAGGAGGGCGTACCTTGGGAGCGGTCCTCTTGATACTGAAACATACAGGATCGGCATTGGGGTTTGTGATAGTTAGGGAACGTTTCACGTTCCGTGTCAGAGGACCTTGGAGGATGGCGAACGTGAGAAAGGAAGAGAGAGGGAAGGATCCAATGAAAGAAGTAAAGACGCACGATTGAATCCGAGGGAATTGCCTGGCTGAAGAGTGATCCAGTGGGGGACCTCGTCTTCCTCGTCGAGGCGGTGGTCTTCTGGGGGTAGATAATTTACTTTTACTTTCTGAGAGTGAACCTTTCCTGTCTCTTCACCCTCGGAGGTGGTCCACTATGACATAAGAAAACTAAATCAGACGCGAGGCAGGGCCATCCAGGAAGGACACACGAGTTCATAGAGAGAAATGGTAGCCTTCTCTGGGGGAATCAACATGCTCTGAATGAGGAACTTGTCTTTACATTTCGCGTTCAGTGGCGGTTCTTCTTTCATTGCCTGGAGCATCACTTTGGGCACGTCGGGTTAGCCCACCGAGTTGAATACTAAAAGATATGTTGCACCTTGGACTTTAACCGTTTGGCCAGGGTCGACTTTTCCGGAGTTGGGCCATACGCAGTACAGCTGTGGAGATAGATGAGGCGAGCCTAAGTTCCAACACGAGAAGGGCGCACCTTGGGAGCGGTCGTCTTGACTTTGAACGATACAGGACCGACATTGGGGTTTGTGATGTTTAGGGAACATTTCACGTTCTGTGTCAGAGGACCTTGGAGGATGACGGACGTGAGGAAGGAAGTGGTGGGAGAAGGATCCAAGGAAAGGAGAAAAGACGCACGATTGAACCCAAGTGACTCGCTTGGCTGAAGAGTGACGGACATGGAGAGCGAGGGTGGAAGAGAATGGTGCACGTTGTGATCGTACAGTAGGGACCCACATGGCCTGCGTGCAAGTCCTGCACTGTATCGTATCCGCACATGTTTTAAGATCACTTGGACAAACTGATGGGTTGGTGATTTCCGACCTTCCCTTGTGTTCGACTCACACAACTTGGCTAGTTGGCTTAAGAAAGCCAGTGGGTGAAGATTTGGTCTGCCAGGGGTCGGCATCGCCGTCCGTCGATCGACAAGCTTCCCTCGAACAAACGGTCTTTGCCAACCTCAGGATCTTTCTGATGTGGTGCGGCATCATGCCCATCGGAACTCAAGTCATTATAAGAACAAAGCAGCATAGAGCTTGTAGAAAAGGCATGAAAGCTAGGGTTTGAGTTCCGGGCATATGGGTCCCAGGACGGTGTGTGGTAAACACGGGAACTGCCAGTGAGAGCAGAGTGTAGAGTCACGGTATATTACTAAGGCGCTAAATGTGAAATTGTAAGGGATGGCTAACTTGTCGCTTGTACTCAAAGAAAAGTTAACAGACACACTCACCACATTACGCTCACTGGAGAAAAGGTGCAAAATGCGCTTCAGACTACATCTATCGAACCTGTCTCGATGGCTCCACGGCTCGATATGATTCTACTACACTGCAGCCAAAGGCGGCCAGCAGTCGCCCATGCTTCGTACGGTCAACAGTTAATTCGAAATTAAATTAAATTCTCTGGATCATCATACAGTGGTTCCCCAGCTCCCCTGAATTCTTGGCTGTCAAGCCCTCCTCCCTTTCGTCGCATCGTCTCATTGATCTTGCGCTACCCGAGAACCGTTTCCTTTTGACCAACTCATTATACCACGGGATCCCTCGACTCCCTGCATGTGCGTACGATTATTTGAATCTATATTCTGCGCATTACCATGGTGGGGGCATGGCCCTGTTTCTACTTGGTTCGAGTCACCCGCCACCTTAGTAATTGCGTTCGAACATCCCTTCTCCTTCTCCAGTTGTTCTGAAGTGAATGGAAGAAAACTTTGGTACAAAAGTTTGTGCTTTTGTAACCAGGTTTCTCCCACTCGCCACAGAACAGAACAATTAGCGCAGTGGATAATGGTGGACTCACGTGATCAGCGTACTGGACTGTTCTCTGGTCATGTCCAGTCAGAGGATAATAATGTGCGTGTACAGTACCTAAACCGTCTCTATTGACGTTCGTCGCTGCCCTCGTCTCTCACGACGAATGGGGAACTGTTGCCACCTCTGCGGGTGCTGTGAGCGCGCTACACTTGGCGCGTCCGTTTCGCAACACGGCGATGTAGCAAGATAGTACAGGTCTCTCGGCCAACATGGTGCTACTACCAGTCCCAAACACCAGCAGCAGCAACAACCCCTGTCTCGTAGCGACCCTGTACGCCACCGAAGACCCGAAATAACCCCAGAACCCCCCACACTATTGTCATCGTCCATATCCCCATCCATCACGCGTCTAGCTTCTTTCTCTGTCAGACCCCGCCAATTCCGTTGCCACCATCTCGTCATTAAAACACACAGCGCTGAGTAGGCCGCGACTGGTTCACCGCACGCGCCATTTCTCAATCGCAATTCGCATCTGCCCCACTGATGCCTCAGCCCAGGAGCAGCAGTAGCACCTCACTCGCGGACATCCTTGCACGCCATCCGCCATCTACCAATGCGCAGCCTTTCCGACCACTGGTCTTCCTCCATCTGTGCCCATCGAACAAGGGATGAGCCATGCCGCAGAACCAGGGATGGTCCGAAGGGCGAGGACCTCAGCACCAGCAGACATGACGCACGCAAGGACACGATGAAAAAAGGAGCAGAAGGCGAGGAAGAGGTCTTAGGCTCGATCGTCGTCCATCATCACGATCGCCTTCGCCGTCACAGGAGCAGCCTGAGGCCGCAGGTGAACTCGTTCTAGTGGGCAGCGATCGAAGTTCGGGAAAACATACACGTGCCCATCAGCGATCTCAGGTAATCCAACACCGAAGAAGACGAAGAAGACGAGGGGGGTGACAACAACGACGGCGACTCTCCCCCCACTCCTCCCGCATCCACGGACGGCGACCCCACGGGGCCCGCCGCCACCGCCGCCACCACTTCCACCACTGCTTCAGATCCCCGCGGTGCCCAAACTGCCCTGCTGACGCCCCTCCCCACCATGCTGAAATCCGACCGGCTCGGGATCGGCCTCAAAGCCAAGACGGAGGGCCCATACCGCACCTCCGTCAAACGCGTAACGCCCGACGCCGCAGCGCTCGCGGCGCACGTCAAAGCTGCCGAGGACATGCGTCACACCCAGCGGGAGCTCGGCAAGGGCCGCAGGGCGTTCGCTCGCGCGGTGCGCATCGAGAGGGAAAGGGAAAAGGAGGCAGAAACATGATGGCCTACCTGAGCGAACCCTGAATTCTGTCTGTGGCACTTGGCACCACTTTAGCACCTGGCACCTGGCACCTGGCACCTTGAATTATACTGTAGTGCCGAGTAAGCACCCTAGGGCCGAGACCGGTCGATCTCCGGATTTGTTGAGTTTGCTGGCCCCCCGGTGCAATATTAATGTTGTAAGTTTCACTTTGTTTCTTTAGATCGATGGTGAGATATATAGATACAGTTGTTTACATACGTATTGAGATTCGGTTGCTCGTCAGCGATTGTGAAGAGAAGAAAAAACGGTCAATGCAGCAGGGCACACTTCGAAATGAGAAAAGTGGAGAGAAAAAAAAAAGAACTCTATGCATCGTACATTAACGTTAATAAAAAAAAAAAAAAGAAGGGTTCACTTTGTTAGACAGCATTCTCGCGCCGGGTATAAAAGGTCAAATTAACAGACAACCGGCGCTCAGTTGGGTGTTTTTGGGGCGAGAGGGAAGAAGGATAGATGGAAAGGGGGTTGTTTAATGGGCTGGCAGGAGTTAAAAAAAAAAAGAAAGGAAAAAAAAAAGAATAGAAATTCACGATTCTTGCCACGATCCGTTGCCGCGCGTGAAGGTTTCGCATTTGACCTCGTCGACATACAACCTCAACCACTGCACCATCTCCTTTCCGATCTGATGACACCGCGTCAGGTCCAAGCTCCTCAGCCGCAGCGGCCACGAGAAACTCGACACGTTTGGAGGGACAGAGTGTGAGCGCCCGTGCGGGGTTGGGTGCGCCAGCGCGTGCGTCGGGTGCGGCTGACGCAGCGTTGTTGATGATGCCGTCGTTGTGGCGGTGCCCGAGGCGGTGGTGGTGGTGGTGGCGAGCGCAGAGTAGGAAGTTGGTGCGGGTAAGGTCAACATTGGCGGTACGGCTTGCCGTGGGTACGCGCGGACGTGCGCGGGCAGACGCGATTCGACGAAGGTCCGCAGCGCGTCCCAGTCGAGCGTCGTGCACCCATCGAGGCTCAGCGTCTCCAGTTTTGGGCAGATCCAAGTCGTGGTCGCGGTTGGAGCGGAAAGGCTCTGTCAATGCATGGGGGTTATTAAGTTTTGGTTGAATATAAACAGAAATCGAAGCGCGCACCTTGATCAGACTCGAAGAGGCATCCTCCACGTCCACCAGTTCCAGCGTCGTCAGCGAGGACGTCCGCGTCAGGAGCTTGACCAATTCGAGCTCTCCGAAAAAGGACGCCTCGATCCTCAGGTGATGCAGGGGCAGCGACGTCAGCGACTGCCGCTTGAGGTGATTGAGCAGACTCGTCACGTTGTCCATGTAGCAGAACGCGACCTTCTCCAGCGCGGGGAAGGCGAATTGGCTTAGGATCGTTCGCGTGCGTTGGATGCCCGCGTAGTGGAACGTCATTTTGGTGAGCCGCGGCAACTGGATCATGTGCGAGGGGAATCGTTTGTCGAGGTGCGGCTCGTGCTGGTACATCGCACACGTCTCTGGGTCAACGTCGGACATGTTCCGCAACGAGAGCTCTTCTAATTGCGGGGAGGCACGCAGGACGTCGAGAATGACGTTCACCGCTGGGGCAAAGTTGTTCCAGTAGCCGCCTAGCTCCAAAACTCGCATGCCGCGAACCATGCTCAGGTCCCAACCAAAGTTGAACGAGTTGAACGAGCACACTTCCAACCGGGGAAAGTGACCCTCGAACAACGGAAGCGGCGGAGGAGAGTAGTGGTCGTCTTGCATCGAGTTGAAGACGCGAACCTGGAGGACTTGGAGCAACGGTGCCTTCTCCTTGCAACGCGCTAACGCAGCGTGCGCCTGCGCACGGGTGGGGACCGACAAATAGAAGGATTTCCACCGCCAGGTCGACGGGTAGAGAATATCCATGGCGTGGATGATCGTCTCTGTCGTCCCGCCCCTACCGTCCATTTGCGGGCTGAAATTGATGTCGACGTGAAGCGGGACCGATTTGGAGCGCGACAATCGCAGCCGGGCCTTGTCTAGGGAGACGTGATTGCTCACCACGATGCGCGACCAGAGGACGGGGGTATTCATCGCGACGTCCGCCCAGTATCGACAGACCAATACGACGTTGGAAAGCATGAGGGAGTCCTCTTCCTCCGTGCCCAAGACGCCAATGGTAAAGATGGATGCTAAGAGTTCGCTCGGTAGGCGCTGGATGGGGGCCTGGAGGCGCACAGCCTGTTCGAGGCTTCTCTCGAGTCGCTCGCGTTCGTTCATGAGGGACGCCATCTTGGATTCGAGAGTGGACAGCGCCTCGCGGAGATCCGGGATGGAGGCCTCCGGTGCTGTGCTGCCACGGGGGTGGCTCGATTGGGGAGGCTGGATGTTATAGGAAGATGCCATATCGCGTGCGACGGCTGCACCGGACCCTCTGCCCAATGACACGCTCGCGGTGCTCGCCGGTCTCGTGAAAAAATCTGCCGGAACCCTCATTCGGCGGGGTGTATGGACGGATAGCGTGAATGGGTCGATCGGAGTTGTGCGAGACGCCGAAACCTTAGACGTCACTGGCGCTAGGTCTTCCCGGGGCGCAGGGGCAAATGCAGGATCGATGCTCGAGGAATAGGGGGGATAAATAACGGGCGAGCGAGGCATGGTGGTGATGTGGATGGCGTGGATGGAATGTGAGGGGTCTAGTGACTCGGGTGTGGTGTGGTGGTGGAGGGGCGTGAGTCTGAAACACGATTGGTTTGTAAGGGAGGGGGGGTTTATCGAGGGGGTATGGGTATAATAAGGACAAGGTGGAAACAGGAGACGAAGGGGATGTTAGAGTGTGGCAGGGGCAGACATATTTTGTGGAGAGGGGAAAGGGGATAACGGGAGAAGGGTTTTAAGAGATCGGTTATGATCCCAAGGGCATCTCTCACGATGATAAATGGCGGTGAATGGCATTGGGTCGTGTAGTGATTATGACACGCACGAGGCGGACAGCGTGTCCAGGTTCGGGGGGCGGCGGGCGAGGGGTGACCTGCAACGTGGACCGCCGCGGCAAAATGGACGGGGACAGGACCAACACGAGGCACTGAACGAGGCAGATTAGAACAAAGTTCGATATCATTCTCCCTTCCTTTCCCTCGGCTCTATCCGTCTATCCCATCTCCCTTTCCCTCCCTTCTATAGTATATAAATTGTCCCACCACCTAGAATAACATATCCTTTAGCTCTCTCTCTCATTTACTGAAACATCAATCATCTCACAAATATATCCAGTAATATCGTCAATAGACTCCCTTCATCGCCACGCTCAGCCTATCCGGAATACCGGTGACAGATAACCTCAAACACCACTCACCAGCTAACCAACTCGCATTGGTGATCAGATGATCCATCTCCATCGACGACACGCATATGGACAGCGAATACGTCAAATTTCCCATGATCCCAAAGATAAACAGCCCGGGAGAAAGGCCATGGCACTTGGTGTCAAAGTTTTTCACTGCGAATGTCTTCAGTCGTAGGCACCTCTCCGGGCGCTCTACCCATCACTCACTTATTTGGGGTATACGTGAGCCCACTTGCGGAATAATAATTAGTACCATATCCAGTTCAAAGTGCAAAAAAAAAATTCGCTTACCGTACAACATCGCGCTGGCGTAACCCATCATTTGACTCTTCCACTCCACGATCTCTTCGGCCCGTCCTTCGTCATCAATCCCCTGAACTTTTTTACTGATGGCCCAGGCCACAATGCCGGCCACAACGAGGCAGTGGATTATGCCGACGTATTCCAATACGTGGCGTTTCAGGGAACGTTCCTTTTCCGTTTCTTCTACATCATTACCTGAAGTAAGCAGCGGCGTTGCTTCTCCTCCTCTTCCAACGCCCTGCGTCTCTGGGCGCGCCAGCGCGCCCGTATTCAACCAGCGATAATAGTAGATTTGAATCAGAAGGATAATATCACATATGGTATACTGTCACGTAAGACGTCAAAGACTGAACAAAAAACGAGTGAGGCGAGGAGACGCACGTATCCAGCGAGGATGATAACCGTCGGCAAAAGACCAGCCAGGCTTGCTCCAACGATGTTGCACAGGTCACCAGCAAGCCAAATGACAACAAAGGCTATGCTGAGGCCCTCTCCCGATTTCAAGATAAAATTTTCGTAAATTTGAGGCGAGTACACTATTACCCTACGCGCGTGGGTGAGTAAATTGAGAGGCTGACCAGACAAGGTATCCTGCTTACCATGTTGCGATGGAGATCCAGCCAAGCTGTAACCCAACGACAATCTAACGGTCAGAAAAGTATACGGGATCGATGTAAAATTGACGTACAATGCCGCTCAGAGCATCGGTGAAATGGGTCATGATGGTAGATAGCAACGTGGGGGATACAATAGTGATACAATGTAGAATGTAGCAGTCGTATCTATAGCATGGATGGCGTCCTCACTTGGACCTCTTCTATGCGTTGGCGGGCCTTTTGCGTGGTCGAATGAGGGTCGCTCCCCATCCCCACTCATAGGTTCCGCTTTTTGCACTGGGTGGCACGGCAATCGCCGCCCCGAACCACGTCTGCCACCTAGCGGGCCGTGTCCGCGGACGCGCATCATCATTCATTACCACTTGTTGCCATGAACAGTCAACAAGAGGCCTTCCGCAGGTTTGCCCAGCAGCTACAGCGCGCCAGTCAAGGTGGTGGAGGTGGTGGCTTTCCAGGGGGTTCGCCGCGAGGCTTGTTTGCAGGCGGTGGCTTGGTTGTAGCTCTCATCGCCGGCGGTCTGGCACTCAACGCGAGCCTGTTCAACGGTACGCATGACCCATTCAGCCTCTATCCTTGGCGGCGAGCTAATCAGTTCAATTTCAGTTGACGGGGGTCACCGCGCCATCAAATATACCAGGTACACGGCTGGGGGGTCTCATTCGGCTCCACAATCTCTGATGGACGTTTGTAGGCTGCACGGTGTGACAGAAAGTGTATATGGTGAAGGTACCCATCTTAGGGTACGTTTCTCGGAGCTTTTCGGGTTCTCTATCCATACGTGTTCTCTCTCGCTCTAGATTCCATGGTTCGAGACACCCATCGTGTTCGACATTCGAGCGAAACCCAGAAGTATCGCGAGCTTGACAGGCACAAAAGGTTCGGCAGGGACCCTTTCACCAGCAACTCCTTCTGATATCTGACAAAACTCTAGACCTACAAATGGTTAATATCACATGCCGTGTTTTGTCTCGGCCATCCCCACAGGCGCTCCCAACAATCTACCGCGAACTTGGCCAGGATTTCGACGAGCGCGTTCTGCCATCAATAGTGAACGAGGTCTTGAAAAGCGTAGTGGCGCAGTTCAACGCGAGCCAACTCATTACGCAACGTGAAATGGTCACTCTTTCCTTGCATATCTCGTAATGGGATGGCTCAACAGTGCTGTGCAGGTCTCACGGCTTGTGCGGGAGAACCTCACAAACCGCGCGCTCCGATTCAATCTTGTTTTGGACGATGTATCGATCACCCACGTCGCGTTCTCCCCTGAGTTCACACATGCAGTGGAAGCGAAGCAGGTACGGACACGCGCCACTCCGTCTTTAGAAATTTGCCTAAATATGGTTCTCAAGATTGCGCAACAAACCGCTCTTCGAGCTGCATTCCTTGTGGATCAGGCTATACAAGAGAAGCAGGTAATTCATTTGTCATCATTGACACGCTGTCAAGTTGATGAGCCCCTCTCTTCCAGTCCATTATTGTGCGGGCGCAGGGTGAGGCGCGGAGCGCTGAGCTGATTGGGGAGGCTATGCGAACCAACAAGGGATTCTTACAATTGCGAAGACTGGAAGCTGCCCGGGATATCGCAACCTTGCTCTCTGTGTCTGGGAACAAGGTCATGCTCGACGCACAATCCCTCCTCTTGAACGGTAAGCTACCGCAGTGGAAAGCGATTTTGAAACGTCGACTGATTTTCTCTTTCATAGTAATGGGCGACGACACGAAGGAGTTAGTCAAGTCTAAAAAGTAGAACGAACGATAAGATAGAGCGTCGGCCCGGGGGAGCCTACCTGTCGTTGCACGTATCCTTCTGCGCTCGAATACCATCTATTTCTAGCCAAAGCATATGGGCTGTGTTAGCTATCTGTTCCTGTGCTAGGGGTCGGTCAGTCGGCGCTCGATGTCTCCTAGGTGGCGCTAAGTAGTGGACTGATGGGGGCAGATGCCCGGAGATGCAGCGCTCGCCAATTTACAGCGCCGAGTCGTGGGGGCAGTGGTGGGCGCCAATCACGCGCACGTGGTCAGTTAATTTGAGTCGCGTGTCGCGACATCGCGTCATCAAGATCCAGACCTGTAATTGTCATCAACGCTCCGACTGACTCCATGTCTCGAACCCCACTAGGAACATCACCCCGGGAGCCACTTGCGCGCGAAGATAACGACACTCCGGACCCAGATGACAGAAGCAGGAAGAAAGTGCGGTGGAACTCGGACAGCCTCGTGAAGGGCGACAAGCAGGGTGACTCGGAAGAGAGTACCTACGACCACAGAGTGGGTCGTCCTCATCCATTCATGTCGACATTCCTTGTCACTTGACCACCCCACGCGCTGCGACGGGCTCGCAGATTTGTCTAGCCGCCACGTACTCGGCGTAAGGCGAAATCCATGCGCATATACGTGCCCTTTTACCG